>JAEEGF011563538.1_pt1 | contig 29345 bp, 24 predicted proteins | sample 9134171 | NCBI WGS metagenome assembly JAEEGF01 (sample SAMN16246542, study PRJNA631951) | gut metagenome | biome: gut microbiome; feature: rumen; material: AP-attached | host: Bos | place: Iran: Karaj | collected 2018-10 | reverse complement strand
TGGCAGTCAGCCGCTGTTGCAGATGCTGGTGATACTCATCATCGCCGTACCAATGTATATCTGCTCTACGGGTAGCATCCCTGTGGCAGCGGCATTAATGATGAAGGGACTCTCGCCAGGAGCGGCATTGGTGATGTTGATGGCGGGGCCTGCGGTTAATCTCGCTTCCATTTTGGTGGTTCATAAGTCAATGGGGCGTCGTTTCACCTCTATCTATCTGATGACCATCGTGGGTTTCGCTGTTCTATTCGGCCTGCTGCTCAATGCTACGGGAATCGACTTTACCGTTGCCGCTCAGGATGCTTGTTGCATGGGGGCATCCACTCTGCCAAGTCCGTTTAAGATCGTTTGTGCCACAGTATTAACCCTATTAATAGTATTTGCTCTTATGATGAAACTATTCAGCAGATTTACAGACAAAAAACCCTTAGATCCTGATGTGACCGTCTACCGGGTTGAAGATATGCATTGCAGTCATTGCGAGGCTGCCGTAGTCCGTGCCGTCGAGGATCTCCCTGGTGTAGAGAAAGCCAAGGCCAGCGCCTCTGCCAACACCCTCACCATCAAAGGTCCCGCTACCGAAGAATCCATCCGTGCAGCCGTTGAGGGTATCGGATATACGTTCAAAGGAAGAACCGCCAACTAAGGGTCATTAAGATGCCAAGTCACAGTGTTGGAGATGCCTTCTATGGGTGTATAGTAGGCATCTCTTACAGTCGTACTAAGCATCCCTTACTGCCGTGGAAGATATCAGAACAACCCTTAGTAAGCATCGTTATAAACGTACTCCCGATTTTGCAATGTTTAGATAGCAATATTAAGTGTCTGCTTAACAATGCAAATTGTATTGCAATTTCACATCCACTTCCACTAGAACTTTCGAAACCTTAGTATTTAATAGGCTTTTGGGAGGTGGAAGTAAAACGTTTTACTTCCACTTTACTTCCACCTTTTTGAAAGTTTCGAAGCCTTCGGCCTCGAAGAAAGGTGCCTTTAAACCGCAGGAAAGGATAAAGCAAACCCTGAGAAAGGTGGCGCTAAACTCCGAAATTCTCTCGAGAATTTTGAACTTTAGTTAGGGTAAAGTCGGACTTTAGTCCCTGTAAACCAAAACTTTAGTGCCTTCAAACTCTCTATCCTCTCTCTCTTAAGAAAAGTGGAAGTGAGGTGGAAGTGAAATGCTTTGCTTCCACCTATTGAACTATCAATATATGTTGGTGTTTTCAGAGATTTAGTGGAAGTGGAAGATAGTTGCAATAAAACTTTCTGGAAAGATAGTATCTTGTTACCAATCTCTGGTCCTTGAAATAACAGTTCCTGAAACGGAGCTCCCATGAAACTCAAAGAGAGCAGGGATGAAAGTCTGAGATTCCAAGGATGAAAGTCTGACTTTCATAGCATGTTTCTCCCTGTCCGCCACGGATCACACAAAACATGCCACCTTTCTTGGACTTTGGGCTGACCTTTCTTGTCAAAACCACGCTTGTTGTTCGGAGCACAAAGCCTTGATAATCGCAACACGAACCTTTTATAACGCCATCACGAAGCGTAGATAATCACAGCAACAAGGGTTTGAGAGCCATCTGATTCAGCGGGAATTCCCAATAATTATTAAATTCTGAGGCAAATAGGCTTTGCATCGGGATTTTGTTAAAAAAGAAGCCTTTGCTACCGAATTTCGGATAATTTGTCGTACCTTTGCAGCGAAATTATGGCAAAGGATGTTGCATTAGTATTGTCGAGCGGTGGTGCCAGGGGCCTTGCCCATATCGGTGCCATTGAGGAATTGGAAGCACAGGGCTTCCGGATTACCTCCGTTGCAGGCTGTTCGATGGGGGCACTCATCGGCGGTGTCTATGCGACAGGAAAGCTTGCGGAGTTCCGTGAGTGGATGAAGACCATCGACAAGAAGAAGATGATGGAACTGACTGATTTCTCGTTCAGCCTGAACCACGTGGCCAAGGGCACCCGCATCATCGGGGCCATCATGGAGTTTGTGCCCGACGTGGCCATTGAGGATCTGCCGATACCCTATTGCGCTGTCGCCACCGACTGGAAGTCCGGACGTGAAGTGGTGTTCCGCGAGGGCAGTCTGTTCGAGGCCATCCGTGCCTCCATCTCGCTCCCGTCGTTCTACGAACCTGTGCAGCGCGACGGCATGATTCTCATCGATGGTGGTGTGACCAACCCCATCCCGATGAACCGCGTAGTGCGCCATGAGGGCGACATCCTAGTGGGCATCGACGTGAGCGGGCACGACTACAAGGCCCAGTGGGAGAAGCAGCATGAGCTCGCCGAGCGTCGCAAGCGCAGCAAATCGTTGTCACAGCAGCTGCTCAACCACCTGATTCCCGACAACCTCGACTTCAACTACTATACGATGCTCTCTCGCGTCAGTTCCATTATGATTCGTCAGAACTCCCTGCTGATGGCCCAGCTGACGCACCCCGACATCCTTGTCGACATCCAGATGAGCCGCTACGGCAGTTTCGACTACGACAAGTCGGAGAAGCTCATTGCCATCGGCCGGAAAAAGACCCATGAGGCTCTCCTTTTGCATTTCATCTGATTTAAGTATTGCATAATTCAATAATTTGTTGTACCTTTGCACGCATGAATCAGGAAACCAGACGACATATTGCCTCATGGATGCTATTGGCAGTGTTTGTGCCAATGCTTCTGCTATCGTCGGTTCATGTGCATGAAACAGGTGAGACAAGAGAAACGGAGTGTGCTGACTGCGTGCACCATAATTGTCACGGCCACCTGACGGCTATGGCAACCTGGGCGCACGACTGTGTGTTGTGCCAGTTCCTTACGTTGTCGATGCTGGGAGCCGTTTTGATGGCTGTCACGGTATATGTCCATGTATGTAAGAAATATCACGCCCAGCCTTTGTGCGGCTGTCATTCCGCCTGCTGTGGCACCATCGTTACCCGGGGACCTCCGTCAGTCTGATCTCCCCCTAGACTTTTACATACATTATATATATACATCTTTTTAATTGAATCACAGAATGAAAATGAAATGCATTCTGCTGTTGCTGTGTATATGCACGGCAGTGGCAGCCCAAGATAGTTTAAGACATCATCATGCGGAGGACTCGACAGACGTATTCTTCCGCCATTTGCAGTTGAACGAACTGACGGTAACGGGTGTGACGGGCGATACAAAACTGAAGCACGCCACAGCACCCGTATCAATCATCTCTCCCCAGGTATTACGGTCTACTGCCTCGACAAACATCATCGATGCCATCGCCCACCAGCCAGGTGTCAGCCAATTGACTACGGGCAGCAGTATCTCGAAACCCATCATCCGCGGACTGGGCTACAACCGTGTGGTGGTGATGAGCGAAGGTGTACGACAGGAAGGCCAGCAGTGGGGCGACGAACACGGTGTGGAGGTCGATGGCAGCAGCGTCGGATCGGTAGAGATATTGAAAGGACCAGCCTCGCTGATGTACGGTTCGGACGCGATGGCGGGTGTGGTTATCTTGCACCCGCAACCTACACTGGCTGAGGGAGAGTTGAAAGGCAATGTCAGTACGGAGTACCAGACCAACAACGGACTCTTCGCTTATAATTTGTCGTTGACAGGCAATCAGAAGGGCTTTGTATGGGATGCCCGTTATAGCGATAAAATGGCTCACGCTTATAAAAACAAGTACGACGACTATGTGCCTGGCTCACAGTTCCGTGAACGTGCCGGTCGCCTGATGCTGGGCGTTAATAAGGCGTGGGGACACTCACGACTCGTGTGGACGGCCTATCACCTGACGCCGAGTATCGTGGAGGGTGAGCGTGACCCAGAGACAGGAGAACTGGAACATGAAGAGGGATGGACGGGACATCAATACGCGAAGTCTCTGCCCTTCCAGCAGGTGAAGCACTACAAGGCCGTGTGGGATAATTCGCTGAATCTCTCATCGGGCTATCTGAAAGCCATCATCGGCTATCAGCAGAACCGCCGTCAGGAGTTCGAGGAGAGCGAGGATGATTACGAATTGTATTTCAAACTGCACACGCTGACTTACGATCTGCGTTACATCACCAACGAGTGGAATGGTTGGAAACTCTCAACGGGCATCGGCGGTATGTATCAGAAATCGGGTAATGAAGGCGAGGAATACCTTATTCCAGACTACCGGCTCTTTGACTTTGGTGTCTATGCTACAGCCACGAAAGCCTTTGGCGACCGCTGGACACTCAGCGGAGGTCTGCGTTATGACCACAGAAGGTTGCATGGATATGAGTTGATGGAGGATGGTGAGATGCGCTTCGTGGATTTCACCCGTCATTTCAACGGCTTGACGGGTAGTATCGGTGCCGTCTGCAATATCAACGACCATTTCAACCTGCGCCTGAACCTCGCCCGTGGCTTCCGAACCCCCAATATGAGCGAACTGGCATCGAATGGCGTGCATGAGGGTTCGCTCCGCTATGAGTTGGGAAACCAGCAGCTCAAGGCTGAATACAGTCTGCAGGCTGACCTTGGACTCGACTTTACTTCGCGATACGTCTCTGCACAATTGGCACTCTTTGCCAACCGAATCGACAACTATATCTTCACCCATCGTGTGGCAGAGGTCATTGATCCGGACTACCTCACCTATGTCTATACTCAGGATGATGCCCGTCTATTGGGTTTTGAGGCCGGTGTGGACTTCCATCCCGTCCACTCCGTTCATTTCTCCAATACTTTCTCGTATGTCGATGCCCAGTTGTTGCATGCAGATGCTGACACGAAGTACCTCCCCTTCACGCCTGCACCTAAATGGTCGTCGGAGTTGAAGTGGGAACTCTTCCACCATTCGCATACCACCGTCAATCATCATCATACGACGGATGCCGCCCACCGCTCACCCCTCAACAACCTCTACATCGCCGTCGGCCTTGACTGTTATCTGAAACAGACGCATATTTATCGTGCCGACGATACGGAAACCGAGACACCCGGCTATGCCCTGCTCTCACTCTCGGCAGGAACGGATATCCAGGTGAAAGGCAAGAAGATTGCAGAATTCTACGTCACCGCTGACAACCTGTTGAACAAGGCCTGCCAGAACCACCTGAGCCGATTGAAATATGCCGATTTGAATGTCGTCACCGGTCGTCGCGGTGTCTACAATATGGGGCGTAACATTACTTTTAAGGTTGTGGTACCCATAGATCTGTAACTTTGCCTTGCCGTACTTTGCATCTTCGTAAGGAAAAGCCCAAATTAATTTGGCTTTTTCCTTACTTTTTTGTATCTTTGCACCCGAGGAAATGATTAGATATAGATGGAAGTATGAACAAAAGGGTTTTATTGGCTATCGCACTGGGAATACAACTGACAATGGGGCATGCCCAGGGATTCAAAAATCCTGTATTGCCAGGATTCCATGCAGACCCGAGTGTATGTCGGGCAGGTGATGACTTTTATCTGGTGAACAGCACATTCCAGTATTTTCCTGGTGTGCCGGTATTTCACAGTAAGGACCTGGTGAACTGGGAGCAGGTAGGCAACTGTCTGACAAGACCCTCACAGGTGGATTTGAAAGGTACCGATGGTAACAGTGGTATCTATGCACCGACCATCCGCTATCACGAAGGTCGCTTCTATATGGTGACAACGGTCTTCCCCTCACGCCGCCACTTCTACGTGTGGACGGACAATCCTGCCGGAGAATGGTCGGAACCTATCGTCATCGACTTTGCCATCGGCAGCTGTGACCCGACACTCTTCTGGGATGAGGGGAAATGCTATTTCCTGTGGAAAGAGGGCGATATCAAGATATGCGAGATCGACGTAAAGACCGGTAAGCAGTTAGGAGAGATTCATCACTTGGGAACAGGTCTTGGCGGGCGTTATCCAGAGGGTCCTCATATCTATAAAAAAGACGGCTACTATTATCTGCTGCTGGCAGAAGGAGGCACGGAGCATGGGCACCATGTGAACATCCTGCGCTGCAAGAGTCTGTTTGGCCCATACGAGCCGAATCCGGCCAATCCCATCCTCTCGCACTTCAACATGAAGATGCAAAACAGTAACATCCAGGGGCTGGGGCATGCCGATCTGGTGCAGGCTCCTGACGGCTCATGGTGGATGATCTGTCTGGGATACAGGACAAGCGGCTATCTGCAACATGTGATGGGGCGCGAGACGATGCTGGCGCCTGTAAAATGGGAGAAGGATGGATGGCCTGTGGTGAACGGGGACGGGACGTTGCAGACAGACATGCAGTGTCAGACGCTGCCTTTGGTTCCGATGCCGCAGGATCCTGTCAAGGAAGAATTTGGAGAGATGAATCGTCAGGCTCCTGCGGACAGCTATCATTCATTGGGCCTGCCGATGGGATGGATGAGCTTCTGCAATCCGGATTACACGAAATATTCGCTGAAGGAGCGCAAGGGCTTTCTGCGTCTCCATCCCAGTACAACCGACCTCAGTGAGACTGCCTCGCCTACGTTTGTCGCCCGTCGTCAGACAGAACTGAACTTCGCGGCAACAGCTCTCTTCGATCTTTCTCACTTGACGGAAGGCATGCAGGCTGGTATCACTGCCTATGCCGCACCGCTGAACCACTATGATGTGGTGGTAGAACGTCGTGATGCCCGGCTTATTGTCAAGTCAAACGTCCGTCTCGGCCAAACCAGTCATAGTGAGCGGGAGATTCAGCTGAATGGCGACCAGGTGTATCTGCGCATCTCATCCGATAAGGACTTTTACTATATGACGGCGTCATTCGACGGCTCTGACTTCATCGAGCTGGCCAAGATGGAATACCGTTTCCTCAGTACCGAGACCATTGGTGGCTTTACCGGCGTGATGCTCGGCCTCTTTACGCAATGCAGTCTGGAAACAGATAGTGGCTATGTTGATGTGGATTGGTTTGAATATATAACCGGGAAATGAGTTGATATGGGAAAGATAATCGTTGCGGGTATAGGACCTGGTAGTAAAGAGGACATCACGCCAGCCGTACTGGAAGCAGTTAAGGAGGCGGATGTGATAGTTGGATATAAGTACTATTTCCAATTTATCGAGGCTTATGTAAAGGATGGGTGCGAGTGCATCGACACGGGTATGAAGAAGGAACGTGAGCGGGCAGAGCAGGCATTTCTGTTGGCGGAACAGGGAAAGACTGTGGTGGTGATCTCCTCTGGCGATGCAGGGTTATACGGTATGGCGCCACTCATCTACGAAATGAAACAGGAAAGGACGTCTGATATTGAAATCATCACCCTGACAGGCATCTCGGCTTTCCAGAAGGCGGCCTCATTGTTGGGTGCTCCCATCGGCCATGATATGTGTATCATCTCCTTGTCAGACTTGATGACACCTTGGGAGGTGATCGAACGCCGCATTAAGGCTGCTGCCGTGGGTGATTTCGTGACTGCTGTCTACAACCCTAAGTCGCATGGTCGCTATTGGCAATTGTATCGCCTGCAGGAATTATTCTTGAAGTATCGCTCTGAAGATACCCCTGTAGGCTATGTCCGTCAGGCAGGACGTGAAGAACAGGAGGTAAAGGTCACAACTCTTGCAGATTTCGACCTTGAGGATGTGGATATGTTTACGGTCATCCTCATCGGCAATTCACAGTCGTATATTGTTGATGGGAAGTTCATCACCCCACGCGGTTATTATCGTGAAAAGTCAGACGGTGGCACAAAAATAGGCCAAGACATCATGATAGAGTCGTTCCGTACCATCTCGGGTGAACTTCATAAGAAAGATTATCCTCTCGACCACAAATGGGCTCTGCTGCATGCCATCCACACCACAGCCGACTTCGATATGGAGAACATTCTCTATACTGATCCGAAGGCTGTAGAGACATTATATAATAAGGTAAGGGACGGCTCGTTGAAAACCATCGTGACAGATGTGACAATGGTGACGAGCGGTATCCGAAAGGGAGCCTTGCAACGATTGGGCATCGAGGCGAAGTGTTATCTTTCTGACCCTCGTGTGGCCGAACTAACCAAACTCCCCTCCCTTGGGGAGGGGCTGGGGGTGGGTCTCACCCGTACTCAGGCAGGCATCCGTCTGGCTGTCGAGGAACATCCCGATGCCCTCTTTGCCTTTGGCAATGCCCCCACGGCATTGATGGAACTCTGTGAACTGATCCGTAAGGGTAAGGCTCATCCTGCTGGTATTATCGCTGCCCCTGTGGGCTTTGTGCATGTTAGGGAATCGAAGCACATGGTGAAGCCCTTCAAAGACATTCCTAAGATCATAGTTGAGGGCAGGAAGGGAGGTTCGAATCTGGCAGCCACTCTCTGCAACGCCATTCTTACCTTCGATGATGCTGAGCAGCTTAAACCAGGTCGTGATCTTTAGACAGAAGAACAAAAAGACAGATTAACAAACGAACATATATTTATATGCAGTTTATTGTCATAGGGATAACGGACAATCCACAGCCTTGGTTTCCGCCTGAGGTGTTGGAGATTATCAGGAACGGGAAGGTGTTCTCTGGTGGCAAACGGCATCATGAGATTGTAGCGCCGCTGTTGCCTGCTGATGCCCAATGGATAGACATCACCGTTCCCCTCGATGATGTTTTCGCCCAGTATTCTTCACTCTTCACTCTTCACTCTTCACTTTCTCTCATCGTTTTCGCCAGTGGTGATCCGCTGTTCTTCGGCTTTGCCAATACCATCAAGCGGAAGATGCCTAAGGCGGAAATTGTGGTCTACCCCACGTTCAACTCCTTGCAGATGCTGGCCCATCGTCTCGTGATGCCTTACCATGATATGCGCATCGTCTCGCTGACGGGCCGTCCTTGGCATGAATTTGACAAAGCACTCATCGAGAGGGTAGAAAAGATCGGCATCCTGACTGATCGTGAACATACCCCAGCTGCCATCGCCCAGCGGATGTTCGACTATGGCTACACCTATTATAATATGTCCGTTGGTGAGCATTTGGGCAACCCTTCGCTCGAGAAGGTCAGTATTCTCACCCTCGAAGAAGCGACCCATCGTGACTTCTCCATGCCTAACTGCGTGATTGTGAAACAGGGGGACGGTTCTTTTGTTACACCATGTGATGTAACAAAAGAACCGTCCCCCTGTTTCACGTGTTCAAATCGTATCTTCGGTATTTCTGATAATCAATTCGCGTTGCTCGACGGCCGTGAGAAGATGATTACCAAGATGCCTATTCGCTTGCTCACACTGCAGGCCCTCGAACTTCCCAAGAGACATGTCTTCTGGGACATCGGCTTCTGTACAGGCAGTGTATCCATCGAAGCCCGCCTGCAATTTCCTCATCTCACAATCTGCGCCTTCGAGATTCGTCCTGAGTGCGAGACCATCATCCAAGAGAATGCCTGTCGTTTTGGAACCCCAGGCATCGACATCCATATTGGCGATTTCCTCGAAACGGACATCTCAGCGTTACCTCATCCAGATGCTGTATTTATCGGCGGACACGGAGGTCACCTAAAGGAAATCATGGCGAAAGTGATGACAGTCTTGGCACCAAATGGTGTCATCGTATTCAACAGCGTTACATCACCAGTCGTAACCCAGATGACAGACCGTCCTGGAAGTCGCCAATTATGGGATGAAGCCTGTACCACCCTCCATCTGTCGCAGGAGCCTCCCCTCCAAATTCAACTCAACGACTACAACCCCATCGAGATTCTCAAGGCTCATTAAGTTACTTTGCAACGTGTATCGATAAATAAAATCAAGTGATATGGGATTTAGTATCTATGCTTGGATTACCATTGTAACGGTGTTGCTCACATTTGGCATCCTGCTGTTCACTAAATTGCGTTCAGACTTGGTGTTTCTTAGTGTTGTAGGTATTCTGTTCGTTACGGGTGTGCTTGATGTCAACGAGGCGTTGTCAGGCTTCAGTTCTGCAACGGTTGCTGTGGTTGGGGTGATGTTTGTAGTGGTGGCCGGTCTGACATATACAGGTGTCCTGCATTGGATGATCAAGAACATGTTAGGACGTCCAAAAGATTATAAGAGAGCCTTGCTACGGCTGATGATACCTGTGGCTGTGCTTTCTCCGTTCCTGAACACCGCTACGGTAGTTACCATGTTTGTTGGTGTCGTCAAGATGTGGTCAAAAAAAGTGAAGATGATGCCTTCCCGGCTCTTGATCCCTATCTGTTTAGCCGGCAACATGGGTGCTGTCTGTGTCATCCTTGTGTTACCATCAAACCTGGTTGTCAGCGGATTCTACGAGAGCAATTCCGGCCATGCGATGAGCGTGTTGGCTCCAGCCATTCCTGGTCTGTTCGGCCTGATGGCAGGTATGTTGACTATGATAGCCCTGCGCCGTCTGCTGCCAGAGAGGAAAGCACCCGAGACAGCCTTTGAATCGACAGGTGATTATACGGTGGAGCTGCTGGTGCCTTCCGACAACCCTTATATCGCAAAAAGAGTAGGACCATTGGGTCTGAACAATGTGGTTGGAGGAAGTCTCATTGAGTTGCGCCATTTTGATGATGATAAGATTATGTCGCCCGTGCCAGACAGGGAACCCTTGATGGGAGGCGACCGTCTGGTGTATGCCGGACAAATTGACGAACTGCTGGATTTGAAGAAAAAATACGGCCTGGTGAGTGCAGATCATTATGTGTTCCACTATAGCGAGGTGGACACCGACCGAAAGTTGCGCACAGCATATATCAATTTCGGAAGCAGTCTGATTAACACTAAGATAGGCAATGGCACCTTTGAACGTGATAATAATGTGACCCTCGTCGCCGTAGCCCGCAAGGGCAAACGTATCGAGCAGGCACCAAGGGAGGTGGTGCTTCAAGCCGGTGACACTCTGCTCTTGGAATGCCCGCCAAACATGAACATCGATACCACCGCGTTTGGACAGCAATTGCAGTTTTTTGACTCTACCGACGTACCAGACATCGGGCGACACACCCTTGTTTCTACCGCCATTATGATTGCTATGATGGCACTCACCGTTCTCGGTGTCATGTCCCTGTTAGAAAGTGCTTTCATTGCCGCAGGAGCCATGCTCATCTTCCGTTGCTGTTCACCCTCGCAGGCCATGAATGCCATTAAATGGAACCTTTTGGCATCACTTGCTGGCAGTATCGTGCTCGGACTGGCTATTCAGAAGACAGGTATTGCAGCATGGATTTCCCAAGGCATCCTAACTATCAGCGGCAGCAATCCTCTGATTGTAATGGTTGCCGTTTGTCTGGTGGCCGCCTTCATTACAGAATTTTTGTCCAATACAGCGGTGGCTGCCATCATCGTACCCATCATGTATTCTGCTGCCATACAGTTAGCTTACGATCCGTTACCGTTCCTTATTGCTTTAATTATGGCAGCTAACAGTTCCTTGGCTACGCCTATCGGCTCGTCCGTGAATATGCTGGTCTATGGTCCTGGCGGCTATCGTTTCAGCGATTTCATTCGCATCGGCGTGCCGGTGAAACTCGCTTTTCTCGTAGTCAGCATTATCATAGTCATCATTGTATATCCCTTAACACCCCTCAATTCGTAATGAGACAAGCTTTATACCTATTATTGTTCGTTATAACTGTATTAACAGCACAAACAGCGTCAGCGCAGGACGGAACCATCGTGTTTACGCCACAGTGGACAGCGCAAGCCCAGTTTGCAGGTTACTACGTGGCTGAGGTAAAGGGTTTCTATCGCGAGGCAGGGGTGAAGGTGCGCATTGAACATCCGTCGGCCACGCAACCCGCTTTGAGCCGTCTGCGTAAAAATAAGTGTCAGGCTACCACATTACAACTCTGTCAGGCAATGGAGATTATTGACGACGGTATTCCCTTGGTGAACATCCTTCAGACATCGATGAACAATGCGATGGTCATCGTCTCAGCCCGAGACAAGGGCCCGTTGCCCCAGAAAGGTGCTCGCGTTGGCATTTGGAGAGTAAACTTCGGCCAGTTAGCTGTCTGCATGAGTAGCAAGGAACATCTGGACTATCAGTGGGTACAATTTGCTCAGGATGTTAACCTGTTCGTGGCGGGAGCCCTCGATGCCACGCTTGCCATGAGTTATAACGAGTATTACCAACTGGTGCAGGCAGGCGTCATGATGACCGACAAGAACGTCTATCGTTTCTGCGACCATGGCTATAACGTGCAGGAGGACGGTGTCTATATGACCCGTGACTACTACATGAAGCATAAGGACCAGGCGCGTCGCTTCGCACAAGCCAGCAAAAAAGGGTGGGAGTGGGCCGCTCAGCATCCCAAAGAAGCACTTGACATTGTGATGCAGTACGTTGAAAAGAATCACATCGCTACGAACCGCGTGATGCAACGGCTGATGCTCGAAGAGGTACTGCGTCTGCAGGTGGACCGCGAGTCGAAGAAGCGTGAGTTTTGCTTACGCCGAGATATGGTTAGGCTGTCAAGTCGGCTGATGGTAGAGAACCAGATGCTGAGCCGCGAAATAACATACGAGGAATTATGTGAATAGTGAAGGCCGCGATTAAGCGAGAACAATGCCAAATCTCATTTGAGTATTGTCGAGCGTGAGCGGGCTCGATATGAAATATCAATTATGAAAGAGATTATCATATATATCCGTCGCAAACTCTCTGTGAGGATAAGCCTGTGGGTAGTGCTATTTGCAGCCCTCATCTTCAACGTCGCCCTCGGCTTCCTGTTCTATCAGTCGCGTGAGGCTGTGCGACAGGAGGCTATCAGCCACGCTACGCAAATCCTGGATAATACTGCACTACGGGTGGAGAGCATCCTGAACAGCGTAGAGGTGGCCTCGAACAATGCGAAATGGCTCATACAGCGCCATCCAGACCAACCCGACTCGATGATGGTCTATAGCCGAAGTATATTGCAGAACAATCCCGACTTTTTCAACTGCTCCATTGCCTTCGAGCCTTACTATTTCAAGGACTATGGCCGCTATTTCTCAGCCTACACCAAGCACGTTGGTGACAGTATCCGTACAGTACATGGTGGTAGCGACCATTATCAGTATTTCTATATGGACTGGTATCTTATGTGCCAGTTGCTGGGGCACCCTTGTTGGACGGAGCCATACATGGATTACGACGTGCCCACCAATACGAACGAGATGGTGACCAGTTACTGTCAGACCCTAAGTGACAAGCAGGGCAAGGTGATAGGCGTCATCAGCACCAGCCTCTCGCTGAGTTGGCTTTCGCAGACCATCTCGGCCATGAAGCCTTATCCTCATTCGTATAGTTTCATGATAGGTCGTGGTGGCACCTACTTCGTACATCCTGACACAACGAAAAACACCCGTGAGACGATCTTCACACAGACCATCGAGACGCCCGATACGGCTTTGACCTCTCTGGGCTATGCCATGCAGCGCGGCGAGGAGGGAATGAAGCACATGAACATCGATGGTAAGGAAAGTTATGTCTTCTACAAGCCCCTCGGCCAGACAGGCTGCTCAATGGCCATTGTCTGTCCGGAGAGTGACATCTTTACTGGCTTCGACCGTCTGCGCCGCACGATTATAGCCATCGTCACCGTCGGTCTGTTACTGATGCTTTTCTTCTTTATCCGCATCATCACCCGCGAACTGAAGCCCTTGGGGCAATTAGCCGATGAGGCCGAGACCATCGCCTCAGGGCAGTTTGATGTTGAGTTGCCTGACTTCCAGCGTATCGATGAGATAGGCCAACTGAGTCACTCGTTCGGAAACATGCAGCAGTCGCTGGTGAGATATATTGAAGAGTTGAAGGATACCACCGCCCAGAAAGCCTCTATAGAGAGCGACCTACGCATTGCCAGCGACATTCAGATGGGTATGTTGCCTGAGAAATTCCCCACCAAGGCCGACCGTGATGACGTGCAACTCTATGCCACGCTGACACCTGCTAAGGAGGTGGGCGGCGACCTGTTCGACTTCTATTTCCGCGATGAGAAACTCTTCTTCTGCATCGGCGACGTATCGGGTAAGGGTGTGCCCGCCTCGCTCTTTATGGCGGTCACCCGCTCAACCTTCCGAACGGTGTCGGCTCAAGAATCGATGCCTGATCGCATCGTGACTACGATGAACAAGACAATTGCTGACATGAATAAGACTCACATGTTCGTGACCCTCTTCGTTGGTGTACTCGACCTGCCCACAGGCCGACTGTACTACTGTAATGCCGGCCACAATGCCCCGTTACTTGTAGGTGCAGACATCAATGAACTGCCCTGCAACTCGAACATCCCCGTAGGTTTCATGCCCAAATGGAAGTATTCCCTTCAGGAGGCACAACTCTCCACCGGCACAACCATCTTCCTCTTCACCGACGGACTTACCGAGGCCATGAATGCCGACAAGGCCCAGTTTGAGATGGAGCGCATCAACGAGGTTGTTGTGCGTGCACTGGCTAACCAGCAACAGGAGCCCCGTCAGCTCATCAGCCAGATGACCGAGGCCGTACACCAATTTGTGGGCGATGCTGAACAGAGCGACGATTTGACCATGATGGCCATACAGTATATTTGGCAGCAGACCGACTTACAGACGCAGAGCATTGTGCTACCCAACAACACGCAGGAGGTGCCACGCCTGAATGCTTTTGTTGAGGAGGTTTGCAAAACTGTAGGATTGGACGAAATGGTAACGATGCAGATAAAAGTGGCAGTAGAGGAGGCTGTGGTCAACGTGATGAGATATGCCTATCCACAAGGAAAGTCCGGTGACGTGACGATAGAGGCTGCCCACAACGATCAGAGACTGAAGTTCACCATCATCGACAGCGGTAAGCCTTTCGATCCTACCATTCAGTCTGAAGTAGACACCACGCTTCCTGCCAAGAAACGGAGTCTCGGCGGACTGGGTATACACATCATACGCCAAAATATGGACTCCATCAACTATGAGCGCATAGACAACTTCAATGTGCTGACATTAAGGAAGAATATATTTAAAAAGGTATAATAATTTATTATAAGATTATGAAGATAAGAATTGAAGAAATCGACGGCAACGTGGTTGCCACTGTGGAGGGCTGTCTTGACACTGCTGCTGCCCCTGAAGCCGAGAAGGTAATGGACCCTCTGAACTATGTGGAGGGGAAAGACATCATCATTGACTGTACCGACCTAGAGTATATCTCATCAGCCGGTCTACGTATCTTCCTAGGCATTCTACAGAATGCAGAAGATAGAGGCGGACATGTCTATATCAAGGGCCTCAACGAGAAGGTACTTGCCACTTTCGCCCTCACGGGCTTCAACAACATTTTCGAGTTCATATAGACTGAAGGTCGTAAAAATGAAAACAGCCATTATACAAATCAGTGAGGAGGGAAAGAACATCGCCCGCCTCATTCAGAGTCAAGTATTTGCCCAGAAGAATGAGGCTGAGATTATCAGCCGTGTGAATGTTGGTAAGCGCTGGAAGGATTTCGATGCGTTTGTGTTCGTTGGGGCGATGGGTATCTGTGTGAGGACGATAGCGCCATATATCAAGGACAAGCACGAAGACCCGGCTGTGGTGTGTGTCGACAGTTTGGGACTGAATGCCATTTCTGTGCTCAGCGGACATGTGGGAGGTGCCAATGATCTGGCGAGAGATATTGCTGCGATGATAGGTGCACGTGAGGTCATTACCACCCAAAGCGACAATGCAGGCCTGTGGCAACTGGATATGCTTGAGGCGAGGTTTGATTGGCCCATCGCCAGTTTTGAGGATGAAATGAACCAATGCATCTTTGCCTTCGTCAATCGTGAACCAACGGCACTCTTGTTGGAGGCTCGCGATGAGGGAACAGACTACTTGGAAGCCACGAAGCCTGATCACGTGACCATCATCGACGATATCAGTGAGGCTGATCCCAATAAATATAGTCTGCTCATCATGGTGACACCCTTCAGCCGTCATGCGCCAGATGGTATGCTCGAACTCCATTTCGTGCCGATGGTAGGAACGATAGGCTTCGGACTGGCGCACCATCCTGAGGATTACGAGGCAATCTATGACGAGATTGATGAAGCCTTTGCCAATAGAGGCATCCTGCCCTGTTCTCATAAGTATTGTACGATTGATGTGAAAGAAGACGAAGAGTTCTGTGCGATGCTCGAAGATGAGTACAATGAGGAGGTGGTGTTCTTTACAGCCGAAGAGCTCTCGCAGGTCGAAGTGCCCAATCCGAGTGCAACCGTTGAAAAGTATGTAGGTACATCCAGTGTCTGTGAGGCGGCTGCCATCCTCGGCTCCAATCATGGCAAACTCATCATTCCCAAGGTGAAGGGAAAGAACTGGACGGCAGCTTTGGCCATCGACTACAATCATCTGCGTCTGAAACAAGGACATATTGAGATCGTGGGCGCTGGGCCTGGAGATCCAGATTTGGTGTCTGTGCGAGGTCGTAAGATGTTGGAGAAGGCAGACCTTATCTTGTATGCTGGTTCTTTGGTTCCTAAGGCTTTGACAGAGTGTCACAAGCCGGGTGCCGTCGTCCGCTCTTCTGCCGATATGAACCTTGAAGAACAGTGCGCGCTGATGAAGAAACACTACGACAAGGGACATTTTATCGTTCGTCTGCATACGGGCGACCCTTGTATCTTTGGTGCTATTCAGGAACAGATGGCTTTCTTCGACCAGAATGGTATGGACTATCACATCACCCCTGGTATCAGTTCTTTCCTCGCAGCAGCCGCAGAACTGCAGAGTCAGTTTACGATTCCCGAGCGTTGTCAGACCATCATCCTCACTCGTGGTGAGGGGCGGACGCCGATGCCAGAAAAAGAGCAACTGCATTTGCTGGCCAAGAGTCAGAGCACGATGTGCATTTTCCTCTCGGCTGCCATTGTCGACGATGTGCAGCGCGAACTCTTGCTGGAATACCCAGAGGATACGCCTGTTGCCGCCTGTTACCATCTGACGTGGCCAGACCAGAAGATCTATCGTGGAAAGTTGAAAGACCTCGCGAAGATTGTCCACGACAATAAACTCACGCTGACCACGATGCTCGTGGTGGGTGAGGCTATCGACAACCGTCAGGGGCTCTCAGAGCTGTATAACAAACACTTTACCCATCTGTTCAGACAAGGCGAAGATCCATCATGATACTCGTATTCGGAGGAACGACAGAGGGCCGCAAGGCTGTGGAGGTGCTGGAGGAGGCTGGTTCACCTTTCATTTATAGTACGAAGACGGGTGAACAAGAGCTGACGCTGCAGCATGGTATCCGCATTGATGGAGCGATGGATGCTGAGGCGATGAAGGCCTTCATCCGTCAGCATGGCATCCGGCTTATCGTGGATGCTGCCCATCCGTTTGCCTCAACGCTCCATCAGACGATTGCTGCTGTTTCCGAAGATTGTCACATTCCCTTCATCCGTTACGAACGAATCTATCCACCTCGTGACCCGGATATCACCTGGATTGACGACTATTCGCAAGTCCCTGATGACATCCATTCGCTCTTGGCTACAACCGGCGTTCAGAGCATCAGCCGCCTTAAGTATCTGGAGGACAGAGGGGTTCGCGTGTATTATCGCATATTGCCTCGTGAGTCATCTGTGGCTTTAGCGAAAGAACAAGGGGCAAGTCTGGAGCAACTTTGCTATTACGAGGACAGTAGCGTGATAGATATTGATGCTGAGGTTATCCTGCTTAAAGAGAGTGGTGAGACGGGAGGCTTCAGCGAGAAGGTGGCAGCCGCCCGTGCCAAAGGCATGCGTATCATTGCCCTCAAGCGTCCGGAATTGACACAGGGGGACGGTTCTTTTGTTACACCAGACGATGTAACAAAAGAACCGTCCCCCTGTGTCAATGGGCCTTATGGCTTGCGGAGGGCTGTGGAGCATCTGCTGCCGGAGTTCTATCCCTTGCATAGTGGACTGACGACGGGAACTTGTGCTACAGCAGCAGCCGTTGCTGCGACTATACGGCAGATGAAAGGCGAGACTCCCCAAGAGGTGCCTGTTATCCTCCCTAATGGTGAGACGATCCAAGTGCCAGTGACCTATGGTGATGATTATGCCTCCTGTTTCAAGGAGGCTGGCGACGATCCTGACATCACTAACGGCATAGAGGTGAGAGCGAAGGTAATTGCATCAGACAAACACGGACAGACACGGACTAATTTATCTTGCGCAGAAGAAGTCCGAGATAGTCCGAGCCTGTCCGTTGCAATATATGGTGGCGAAGGTGTGGGAACCATTACCTTGCCTGGCTTTGACTATCCCCCAGGCTCTCCAGCCATCAACAAGGTCCCTCGCGAGATGATCCGCCATAATCTGGAATCATTATCCATCGTCCATTATCCATTATCTATTACTATTTCCGTCCCTAACGGAGCAGAAATAGCCAAGAAGACCTTCAATCCCCGTCTGGGTATTGAGGGCGGCATCTCGATCATTGGTGTCTCTGGCATCGTGAAGCCTTTCTCAGAGGAAGCTTTTATCGATTCCATTCGCAAATGTATGACGATAGCCCAGGCTAGCGGGACAGACCGTGTGGTAATTAACAGTGGCGGCAAGAGCGAGCGCTTTGTCAAGGCTCTTTATCCAGACCTGCCGCGTCAGGCATTCGTGGAATACGGCAACTATATCGGTGAGACGCTGAAGATCGCCCATGAACTCCACTTCAAGAATGTCACTCTTGGCGTGATGTTGGGCAAGGCCGTCAAACTGGCTGCTGGTCATCTCGACACCCATAGTCGTAAGACCACGATGGACCTCGACTTCATTCAACAGATGCTCCAGGAATCAGGAATCTCCATCGACATCATCGACATCACATTGGCACGAGAACTATGGGAACGCATTCCCTCAACTCAAATTGAGGACTTCGCTCATACCGTCATCCGCCATTGTGCAGACTATTGCAATCCGCTCCTCCCTGATGGCTCCCTCACTATCTTACTTATTGATGACAACGGAAATATTTTTTCGACAACGAATTAAACTGATTTCACGAACTGACATGCGCTACAAAGACCTCTTTATTGATTTCGACGACACACTCTATGATACTTACGGCAATGCTGTGATTGCCCTTCAAGAGACGTATGATGCTTTCCGTCTCGATCGTTATTTCGACAGCCCCCAGACGTTCTACGATGCCTATTGGGCTGCGAATATCGATCTGTGGTCGCGTTATTCGAAAGGAGAGATAGACCGTCCGTTCCTCATTGTGGAGCGTTTCCGTCGGCCTCTAAGTGTAGGCAAAGGACTTGATGTCACCAAAGAACTGTGTTTGGAGATGAGCGACAAGTTCCTCGATTTCTGTTCCTCTAAGTCTGGGGTGGTGGATGGAGCCCACGAGTTGATGGACTATCTGAAACAGAAAGGCTATCGGATGCACATGACGAGCAATGGCTTCCATGAAGTACAATATAAGAAACTTGCTGCTTGCGGACTCCGTGATTACTTCGATACCATCATCCTCAGCGAAGATGCTGGCGTCAACAAACCTTCGCCACTCTATTTCGACTATGCCCTCAAGACATCTGGCGCTTCTCGAAAAACGACCCTGATGATTGGCGACAACCTGCAAACGGATATCCTCGGAGCCCTCAGCGCAGGCCTCGATGCGATGCTCGTCAATCGTTGGAACATCGAAAAGGCAGACATCCCGAATACCGTCACTTTCGTTATGGAGAGCCTGCGGGACATTATGAAGATCCTTTGATCTGTGAAATCTGTGTAATCTGTGGCTTTATTCTCCTACGTCATCCTTTCTTCTCCGGAAGAGCACCATTGCGATGACGGGAGCTCCCACGAGTGCTGTGACGCTGTTGACTGGTAAGGCGCCCTCGAAGCCTGGCATACGGGCGATGAGATTGCAAAAAAGCGCCAAGGCCGCACCACAAAGGGCTGTGGCTGGCATCAGGATGCGATGATCAGAAGTACGGAAGATGGCACGGGCCAGATGTGGAACCGCCAGACCAATGAACATGATGGGGCCGCAATAGGCTGTGACGATGGCCACGAGAACACCGCTGGAGACGATAACCAGCATACGACTGCGACGGATGTTCAAGCCGAGGTTCGCTGCATAACGGTCGCCTAACAGAAGAAGATTCATGGGTTTCACCAATAGGTAGGCCATTGGCAGCAGGATGCACATCAGTACGATGAACAGCACCATCTCATCGCCAGAGACACGAGAGAATGATCCCAGTCCCCACACCACAAAGGCCTTCACATCCTCCTCTGGCGACAGGAACTTCAGCACGCCGATGATGGCATTGGCCAAGTAGCCGATCATCACACCTATTATTAATAAGGTGACATTGCCCTTTACCTTCTGTGCAATCCACACGATCAGCATCATCACCGCCAAGGCACCAATGATGGCAGCCACACTCATCGCCGCATCGCCCAGATACCCTAAACGACTCAAAGCCACACCGCCTATCCTTCCAGACAGCAGTACCACAAAGGCCACACCAAGGGCAGAGCCATTCGAGATACCTAAGACCGAAGGGCCTGCCAAGGGATTGCGGAATACCGTCTGCATCTGCAAACCGCTGACTGCCAGACCAGCACCAGCCATGATAGCCGTTAAGGCCTGTGGCAGTCGTGACTTCCAGATGATGTTTGCCCAGATCTCATTGTCCTCAGCACCAAAGAGGATACGGCAGACATCTGCCACAGGTATCTTCACGGATCCCAACAGCAGATTGACAATCGCCAGGACGACGATAGCGACAAGGAGGACGATGAACTTTGATGCTCTCATATTTCTTTTTCTTTCCACAACGAATTAAAACGAATGACACGAATTAATAATAAATTCGTGAAATATTAAAAATAATTCGTTCAATTCGTGAAATTCGTCTTAATTCGTTGTTACTTTATTTCTCCAACAGTTTGTAGTATTTGGGTTTGTAATCCGGTTCAATCAGTTCTGGATGGAAGATGGCTACGAAGTCCTTCAGCAGTACATCTGGCTCTACGGGTGAGATCTCGTAGTAGGGCTGCTGCTTCATGTTGCAGTAGATCACCTTCCGTTCCTTGAACGCCTTGAAGAGTTCGTTACGAGGCTCTGAGGCCTTCAGTGCCTCATACGAGAACTCGCCAGGGAAACTGTTCAGGATGCGCCAATAGTCGGCATTGGCAGCCAACGCGTACATCTTCTCAAACTCCAGGTTCTCGCCACTTGTCTCCTCGTCGTTGATGACATAGTCGGCTCCAGCATCGCGGAAGATCTGTGCCAGATAGTTCTTGCCTCCGACGGCGTGCCAGTTGCCATAGTGCATCTCGCCGCTGAAAAGTGTTGGTAACCCACCCCCAGCCCCTCCCGAAGGGTGGGGAGTTTGTTTAGTTATGCTTTCGACCTTTGCTTTCAGTTCGTTGTATCGGCTCTCGATGCCGGCAAAGACCTCATTGGCCTCTTGTTCCTTGCCGATAAACAGCCCGATAAATTTAATCCACTCTGCTTGTCCCAACGGATCCAACTCCTGATAGCCTAAATGGGGTACCAGCGTGATACCCGTCTCCTTGATGGCATCATAGCCGCCACGCTTTGAGGGCGAGATGAAGATTACCTGCGGATTGGCTGCCAGCACCATCTCCGTATCGAAGTTTCCCTCCATACCGATTTTCACAATACGGCCGTCCTTCACCCGTTGTAGGATATCCTCATTGAACAGATTTTTCGTGCCTGTCAGTCCCTTCACCACATCGTGGGCATCGAGGATGGTAAAGTTCGACAGCTGCAGCGACGTCATGCAGATGGTACTCGTAATAGGTACACGAACCTTCGTATATCCCTCAGGCACAGCCACATCGTCCGAATGTACCAAGGCGAACTGATAACCACTTCCCTTGCCCTTATGAGAGGAGCCGGTAGTGACACTTACTAATCGGATATCAGCCGAGTCGCGAACGCTGAACCCCGTAGCATATTTCACCTCGATGCTCACTATCGAGTCCTTCGCACCATCGTCTGTTCCGTTATTGGTCCTCGCTCCTTTCCCTGAGCAAGCACTCGCCAATACGCCTACAGCCGCTATTCCGATAACGAATCCTTTTGTCATCGTGAGGGCAGATTACTTCTTTGTCCAAGTCTGGGTCTCGTAGAACATGGCGATATAGCCACGAACCTTCAATTGGTTGCCGTCGAGCCAGATGGAACACTTGTATGTCTTGCCGTTCTTGGGGTTGTAGATCCTGCCGCCTTCCCACTTGTCGCCTTTCTTGGTGAGACCCGTGAGGATGTTCACTCCAATGAGCTTTCGGCTCTGCAGCTTCTTGTCTGGATTGTGTACATCGAGCTGCCCGTCGCCTTTCTGCAGCCAGACAATCTTCCCGTTCAGCTTGTCACCACTCTGGTAGATCTCCACCTGGGAGTCTCCCCCTTCTGTTACCCACTTGCCGATCACCCCCTGGGCGTATCCGGCTGCCGACATCACCATCAGCACTAAACTCAATAATACCTTTTTCATTTTCTTTATTTGTTTTTAATTTCCAAAATACCGTCTACTTCATGCGTGACGAAGGGACCTTCCTTCACTTCGAAGATCACAGAACCCGACTCCAAGCATTCGAGCCTGTGCCAGGTATTCTTGGGGATGTCGACGCCTACTCGGCCTTCTTCCTGGCTAAGCACGACGCTCTCCCAGACCGAACCGTCGTCATGATAGGTCGTAACCCTGACTTTCCCTCTGAGCAGGACAAAGGTCTCATCCTTGGTCATATGATGATGCACAGCAACCTGTGTCCCCATCTCCAACGCATTCAGAAAGCGATGGCACTTATCCTCCAACGACTGATGGAAGTTGTAGTTCATCCTCAGCCTCGGCGAAGCCTTCGCCTCCTCAACCACCTTGTTAATTAATGTATTATCTATTATCTTCATATCATTCTCTATTTGTTTATCTGCCCTTTTCTTTGCCCTTTTCTTTGCCCTTTCAAATGTATTGATACTCAGTATGTTACCAGGCGTAAACATACTTTTCAACCTCCTTTTTAATCGTTTTCTTTGCCCTTTTCTTTGCCCTTAGGCTTCACTTTGTCGCCTCCATTATATGAGACGTCGCCTTGTTCGCCTTGCTTGAACTCAACGTGGTCTTCTGACTCACGCATCTGTTGTAGTTCTGCTATTGTATATCGCTTCATTGTCATATTTCGTCTGCAAAGTTACATCTTTTTATTTTGAATAGCACAAAAAGAACAATCTTTTGTGTTTTTTCAACTGGTGACATTTTTTCACCATTTCATTTCCTTTCTCTTTTATCACAGTTAGGGACAGTCCCCTGTTTGTGACACAACGCGTGACAATTTTTCACGGTTTCATTCCCTTCTGCATTTAGCCTTTGTTTTAACTTACGCAATATGCAGCAGGATCCTTACTTTCCGTTAAAACACCACACACGTCAACGATGGAGAAGAACCACTTTTGCAGTTCATCATCCCATACCGTGCGAACCCTCCTGTCCTCAAAAAGTTGTATCAAATGTTTCTTTGTCATATCTCATTATCGTCCTTTATTGTTTTTATTGGCTATCACAAGGGTCATTTATCTTTAGCACGTAAAAAAGCGAGGAATTCTTCAAAAATTCGATTCTCCTCGGGATTGAGAGGCGGTATTTGAAATGGACCATATATATTATTAGTAATAGTTGTATAATCTGTGTATGGAAAAGAAATAGGGATAGTGCATGCTAATTTCCCATTGTTGTATACATCATTAATGCTATCCAATCTTTTATACATACTATCGTCAGTCCTTTTATAATAAAATATTTTAGATTCCAATAGTTTTTCATAAGTATCATTGATATTGATATTTCTATCAATATGTGCTACGAAAATTTCTTTCTGAGTATTTTCTATTATTGCATCAAACATTCTTCTGTCAATTCCTTTTGTTGAATAAAAACCATACTTGGTTCCTATTCTATAATATAATTGCCCAAATTCTGTTATTCCGACCTCATTTACTGATGTACGCCATTCCTCATCCATCTCTTTAGTATAGTGAATAATAATTATTGAATCATCTTCTATCAGTTCATCTTTCCAATCGCCATCATAAGAACTGTTCTCTTCTGACCATGAAGTGTTTATATAACTACCACCACCTTCCTGTGTAAGATATACAAACCTTTCGCTGAGATTAAGGTAAACTCTATAGGGATAAAGAATTGATAAAGGAATGAAGTTCTTTAAATCTGCCATGTTATTAAAGACCATGCCTTTAGTGACTCGAAAGAATCTCCCATTGTGCTTAGCTATAGATATGAAATTTTTATCAACAATTAGACAATGTGCATTTTCGTAATTAAGCTTCAACTTTGATAGCTTAATATAGCCTCCATCTATATCTGTCTCTTTGACATAATAACGTTTATATGATGTTCCCCAATAAAAAAGAAAATAATCATTTTTAAATTCGAATTCATCGTATCCGCCTATTAGAAGTAAACCTTCACTATTGTATAAATCTTTCTTACCTACATATATTGAACCATAATAGTTATTATCATAAGCATCTGGATATTTGTCATACGTTAAATAATCACCGTCTCTAATGCCCTCGTAATATCCATTTACATACCGAATGTCATGATACATACATTTTATTAACAACGCACAGTTTTCATCAAAACATCCCCATTTGTCATCTTTTAGAGCCTTTAGGAAATGCCGCTCAATAGCATCATAGCCTTCTCCTTCATAGAAACTATCTGTTACAATTTTATCATAATGACAATGGATAATTTCATGATATGAGGTAAGTGAAAGAACACCATATTTCTTGGTGTCTCTATCCTGAATAATTCTTAAAGGACTATTTTTGTCACCAAATAAAGGATAAATCTTGGAGGGTTGAGTAATTAAATGATTTTTAAGAAGAACCACGCCTTTTTCCGTACCAATACCCCATCCTCCATCTTTATAAAATTCAATATTACCATTATAAGGGTAATGGTAGATACACTCATTATAGTTAATGATATTGCCAGCCTTTATTCTTAAGTGCTCTCTGTCTTCAGAAACCAATTTGGCTTTTTTTGTTAAATACTCAAGAACTGTTCTTTTTATCTCCGATTTTAAAGTTTGTATTTTTGTTTCTGGTTTGTCCCATGGTCTAGGGTTGGGATTATTTTTTTCATATTCCCTTTGGATGAATTTATCAAGGAACTCGACAAATTTGGAGCTTTTTGTGAAATATTTCGAATAAAAAGTATCCTCTTTCAAGAAATCAAGATATTTACCCGTTAAATCATAATTCCTCACCATTTCCTCAATAGCAGACTTTGTCTCTGCTATTGGCATCATATCTTCTATTTCTTTGGGCAGTACTATATACAACATTTTTAATTGATTGAGGAACATCGTTATCATGTAACAGAAGGACGGTTCTTGTTATATCAAAACGACTGTATTCGAAAGCTGTCTCGTTCCTCCTTGTCTTAATTCGGGAGTATTAATGCGGATGTCGCAATCCACAACGAAAATAGTGTTGGACTTGTTAGATCGAATCACATTTTCATCATGCATATCGCTGAGGTAAATATCAGGAGTGGCATAAGTCCAGTTTCGTGGATTTTTCAATTCGAAACCCATCTGGTGCATATAGTCAGCAATCTCTTCATCGCTCACGGGTTGTCCGTCAATGAAAGGTTGCTCTACGATAATTTTAAACTCTCCGTTCTTGTCACGACCAAAACCAAGAACGGTTAATCGTGTCTCAGGAAAAAAGGTGTTGTGGAGTGCAATGCGGTCGAGGGCAAAGATTGGTTGGATAAAGTAATCGAGGCCAATGGATTTAATCAACGTAGATCCATGATCATAGACCTTAGCCTCGCCTCCCTCTGCAATCTTTTCGCCAAGAACCTTGGGCAATTGTTCATCTACGCCATCAGTCCAGACTCCAACGGCTTTTGCCCATCGTTCAATTACGCTTTCTTGCTGCGCTCCAAGTTGGCACTCTCTTTGGTAGTCGCTGAGTGCTGATGAATCCTGGCTATCTGAGCCAGCTTCTGCTCCCGCGAGCAGGGATGCAATGACATTTGTAGCACCTCCCGTTGCGCAGCCATGCTGTTCTTGCGGTGAAAATCGTTGATAAACCAACTTTCCGCTAATAAATTGTTCTGCATAACTATCAAGTTTTAGCAGGCCTTCAGACGTAAAGCCCTCTGCAATGATGGTGTGGACGGATGCCCAAAAGTCTGCATTGTTCATAATTAATTCCTATTTTGCTGCAAATATACAACTTTTTTTCTGAAAGACAAACAATTTCGAGAGAAAAAGTACTGATTTTAGATAATTTGAAACTAACATGAAACTGACAATAGTTTCCGAATAAAACTTTCATTCAGTTATAAAATGGAGGCTGCTAACTCTTTCGATGCAGGCAATTCTTTCGATGGTGGTATGAAACTATATGGTTGACATATGTCAGTCACATGGATGACTATAGTCAGTCAAGTGGTCGACTTATGTCATCCAAGTGATCGACTATTGTCAACCATATAGTTTGAAGAGAGTAAAGACGTAGAGAACAGGGAGTAAAAACATAGAGAACAGACAGTTACGGCAGAGCATACAGGCACAAAAGTCATATCATGTAGATGCCAAAGACAAAGTGCTCATGAAAAAACTCAAGTAAAATTTGGTGTTTTGCGTGATTTACACTATCTTTGCACCATTATGCAGATGAGTATTGATCAGACAAAGTGGTACGACCGCATTTGGGCGGCGTTTATCTTCTTCACGCGGTTGCCGCTCTGGCGGTTGCATCAGCCGCCGAAGGAGTGCTATAAGACGGTAGTGGAGCATTGGCCGCTGACGGGCTGGCTCACGGGTGGAGCGATGGGAGTCATCATCTATTTCGGCAGTCTGGTATTGCCGATGACGGTGACAGTGTTGCTCGCCATCGCCGTCAGACTGCTGATCACAGGGGCGCTGCACGAGGACGGGCTGGCAGACTTCTTCGACGGATTCGGCGGTGGAGGCAACGACCGTCAGCGCATCCTCGACATTATGAAAGACTCCCGCATCGGCACGTATGGGATGCTGGGGCTCGTCTTCTACGAACTGCTTCTGGCAGCCACGATTATCTCGATACCTGCCTATTGCGCTGCGTTTATGGTGCTGGCAGCCGACACTTTCTCAAAGATGGTGACCTCGCAACTGATACTGATGATGCCGTATGCCAGACGGGAAGAGGAGGCGAAGGCGAAGACCGTCTATCGGAAGTTCAGTGCCTGGGCGGGAGTCAGTCTGGCGATACAGGGATTGCCTGCGATGATGTTCTTCATCTGGATGATGGGGCTCGACTGGCAGGTGATGATCTTCATTCCCGCCGTCGTGTTCTACGGGCTCTATCTGCTGATATGGCGGAAGCTTCACGGCTATACTGGCGATTGCTGCGGAGCGGTGTGCCTGCTGGTGGAGCTGACTGTGTATCTGGTGGTTAGCGCCATAAACTATATGAATCCGCTATGAAACGAATCATTCTGATTACTGGTGGCCAGCGCTCAGGCAAGAGCAGCAAGGCCGAGGAACTGGCATTGAGCCTGAGTGAGAATCCTGTCTATATGGCGACGGCGCACGTCTGGGACGAGGAGTTCCGAGAGCGGGTAAGAAGACATCAGGAGCGTCGCGGGCCTCAATGGACGAACATCGAGGAGGAGACTGACTTGAGCAAGCACGACATGACTGGCCGCGTGGTGGTCATCGACTGCGTGACGCTCTGGCTGACGAACTTCTTCTTTGCCAATCAGTCCAACACAGATATCTCACTCGAACAGGCTAAGGCAGAGTTCGATGCCTTTACGTCGAAAGATGCTACCTATATCTTCGTGACCAACGAGATAGGCAGCGGAGGGGTGAGCGACAATGCTATCCAGCGGAAGTTCACGGACCTGCAAGGCTGGATGAACCAATACATCGCGCAAAAGGCCGACGAAGTGATACTGATGGTTTCAGGACTACCAGTAGTAATTAAAGAAGACCACGAATTACACTAATTTCACTAATTATTTCTCAGCGCAGCCAATTCGTGTAATTCGTGAAATTCGTGGTAAAAGAAGAAAAAGTATGAAGCAGTTTAATGTGATTTCAGTAGACCGGTCGTTGCAGGGGGCGATACAAGAGAAGATTGACAACCTGAACAAGCCCAAGGGGTCGTTAGGCCGTTTGGAGGAGTTGGCGATGCAAGTGTGTCTGATACAGCATACGTTAGAACCGACGTTGGCACATCCCTGTCATTTGTTGTTGGGTGGCGATCACGGTATAGAGCGTGAGGGCGTGAGTGTCAGTCCTCGTGAGGTCACTTGGCAGCAGATGATCAACTTCACTCGTGGTGGCGGAGGCGTGAATATGTTCTGTCGTCAGCATGGTTTCAAGTTGCGGATTGTCGATGTGGGTGTGGACTATGACCTCTCTGGTGTTTCTGGGATTATCGATCGCAAGATAGCTCGAGGCACGAAGAACTTCCTGTATGAGCCGGCGATGAGCGAGGAGGAGTTTGATAGTACCATACAGATAGGGAGCGACCTTGTGGATGACTGCGTGAAAGAGGGTTGTCGCATTTTGTGTATCGGAGAGATGGGCATTGGCAATACGTCGCCCAGCAGTATCTGGATGAGTCTGTTTGGCGATATTCCCCTAAAGGATTGCATAGGGGCTGGGGCAGGTCTTAATAATGACGGTATTCGTCATAAGTACGAGGTTCTGTCGAAGGCGATGTCACAATGGGGTCAGGATACTTTGTGTCATCGACATGACACAAAGTATCCTGACCCCATTGTGACACTTCGTTACTTTGGCGGCTTCGAGATGATTGCTGCCATTGGGGCGATGCTGCGGGCTGCCGAACTACATCTTATTATATTGGTAGACGGCTTCATCATGACGGCCTGCGCTATAGGAGCCATCAGGCTTTATCCAGCCTCGCAAGACTATATGATCTTCACCCATTGTGGCGATGAGGCTGGCCACAAGATGATGCTCGACATCGTTGATGCCAAGCCCCTCTTGCACTTTGGCCTGCGATTAGGCGAAGGAACAGGTGCCCTCTGTGCTTTCCCCATCGTCGATTCCGCTGTCCGAATGATGAACGAAATGAATAACTTCGACAATGCGAAGATCACCAAATACTTCTGACTAAGTAAAACAAGTTGTTTTACTATCAATAAGGTGCCCTTAACGACTGTAAAAGATGCCTTTAATGGTGTAAAACAACTTGTTTTACTTCGAGTGATGGTAGTGTAAGATTCGAAACTACCATCACTTAATCTATAAGACTGATTTTGAGACGATTATACACAATAGTGTAAGATATTGAAAAAAGTCACAAAATAATGGTTCAGCGTCAATTTGGGTGGTGATTCCAGTCCCATTTCAGCCCACCGTAAATCATCTTAGCCCTTAGCACCTCCGGCTTGGCCCTGTTGAACATGCTCCTTTTGATGGCTTTCGCTTTGTTGAC
>JAEEGF011944042.1_pt1 | contig 29348 bp, 19 predicted proteins | sample 9134171 | NCBI WGS metagenome assembly JAEEGF01 (sample SAMN16246542, study PRJNA631951) | gut metagenome | biome: gut microbiome; feature: rumen; material: AP-attached | host: Bos | place: Iran: Karaj | collected 2018-10 | reverse complement strand
GAGCTTGTCTGTCAGTTTCGGGTCGTACAGATTGATACGGGATACGTTTACCGAGACAGGCAGGGTAATATTCAAGTTTTCCTTCCAGTCTTTGATCTGTGATGCGACCTGCGACCAGACGTAGTTGTCAAGTTCCTGGATCAGTCCGTTTTTTCTCAAACAGAGGAATAAACACACCTGGACTAACCAGTCCAAGCGTCGCCTTCAGCATTTCCTGATTCACATAATCGTCCTCGACAAGTAAAATACGTCTTCTTTCTTCAGATATACTGAAAGCATTTTTATCATTCATAACTATGCTCCTTCCTATTCATAACTTCCATACATTTCGGCGGCTTCATCTATACTAAGCTCACCTCTTCCGACTTTGAATGCCGCAACACGCATCTGGACCGTGAGCGGATCCGTGATCCCGAGCATTTCCGGTGAAATAATGCGATCAGATGGTATCTGGCCGAAAGGAGCGTAAACCGAATCGAAGGACAGATCCGTGGTAGGCGTCATCAGACGCTTCAGGGATGCCATATTATTCAGCTCTTCTTTTGTGATCAGAAATCTCATAAATTCATTTGTCATATCCGGATTATCACAGTTCTTGTTGACAGAGAACTCGATGGATGGACTGTCAATAAAGTATCCGCCGTCATCTGTCAAAGGGATCGGTGAAAATGAATATTCAAAAGGTGCATTGATGAACGCTTCCGACTGGCTTTCTCGTTTCTTCGTGCCGGATACAGTATCCCCGGTACAGATCATCATCGGTACATCGCCTTCAAAAAAACGCATGATCACCTGGGTGTAGTTGTCTTCAATTTCATCGCACGCCTTGAGATCAATGCATCCGTTTTGTATCAGCTGTTCTACTGCGTTCAGCGCCGGACGCATATATTCTCCTGCCGCAGGATCTAATGCATTGGCAAGTTCAAGGGCTTCCGGGTTCGATGCAAGCGTGGCTGCAAAGGCAGGATAAGCGACCGTGTTCATAAAACAGCCGGAGGACTTGAGACTGTAACCCATCATGGGACTGGTGTAACCTTTGCTTTGAAATGCTTTGCAAACCGTCAGCAGCTCTGTCCATGTTGACGGAACGCTGAGACCTTCTTTTTTGAACAGATCGTTGTTCACCAGCATGCCATAAGTTCTGGAAAAAACAGGTATCATCACCACTTGGCCATCTTTATCATGGTTGATCAGACCTGAGCGAATGCAGTCGAGGTTCAGCGACAGCTCAGGGTCAGAAAGATCCTCCGCAAGCGCAAACATCTGATCGTATTTTGTGTTTCCTTTCATCCCGGCATTGGAGAAGAAAATGTTGGGCGGGTCATTTCCTTGCAGTGCCATCGATATCGTATTGTTATAGTCATCCAGTTTCACATAGCTGAGCCGAACATTCGGATATACTTCGTTGAACCTGTCAAATTCCGCTTCCAATGCTTCAAAGTTATCATAGCTTCCCGCTACTGTGATGCTGCAGCTGGTATTTGTATCGAGATGCGGAGCAAATCCGGCGGCAGATTTTTCATCCGTTTTGCTGCCGCATGCCGTCAGGGATACAGCTATGATTATAGCTGAAATCATGCAGGATAGCTTTTTCATACCTTTTTTTCCTCCTTAATTCTGCGAATCTCTTTGATTACGAGTTTAATGTCTACTGGTTTTGAGATATGTCCGTTCATACCGGCGTTTAGACATTCGGTGATGTTTTCGGAAAATGCATCCGCTGTCATGGCGATGATAGGAATGGATGATGCCCACGGATCATCCAGCGCGCGGATATTTTTAGTGGCATCGAGCCCGTTCATCTCCGGCATTTGTATATCCATAAAGATAAGATCATAACTTCCTTCTGCTGCAGATTTGATTTTTTCGACGCAGATACGTCCGTTTTCAGCACGTTCTGTATTGATTCCATACATTCCCAGGATGGCTGAAATGATTTCCCAGTTGACATCAAAATCCTCTGCAATCAGGATGTTCATTCCTTGCAAATCAGAATAGTCATTCTCAGGCTCAGCGGATTTTGCACCTGTGCCAAGAACATCGTTGATTGTATCGTAAAGCGTGGAGCGAAACAGCGGCTTGCTGATGAATGCGTTTGCGCCGGCTTTCTTCGCAGCACCCTCAATATCTGTTCTGTCATAAGCGGAAATCAACAGGATTGGGATGTCCGGCGAAACCGTCGAACGAATGCGACGCGTCATTTCGATGCCGTCAATATCAGGCATTTTCCAGTCGAGTATCACAATTCTGTAATCCTGTTCTGTTTCGTGTCGATGTGTAATCATTTCGAGAGCTTTGGACGCACTTTCCGCACAGTCGGCAGTCACTCCGAGTGACTTAAGCGTATCGGCTGCGGTTTCCAGCAGTATCGGATCATCATCCACAATTAGGACATCCATCGGCTCAAGCACCATATCTTCTCTTTGTCGTTCCGCAATTGGAATATCAAGTATCACGGTAAATGTCGTTCCTTTTCCAGGTTCGCTCTGGCAGTTGATCGTGCCGTTCATAAGATCTACCATTTTCTTTGTGATGGCAAGTCCGAGTCCGGTTCCTTGAATGCTGTTTACACGACTGTCTGTCTGGCGCGAAAACGGCTGATACATATTTGCCATAAACTCCGGACTCATTCCGATGCCGGAATCGGATACGATATAGGTCAGCTGCACACATCCGGGTTTCTTGCTTTCATCCTCGTGCATATCCACGCTGACATGACCGCCGGGTTCTGTGTATTTGATGGCGTTAGAAAGGATGTTGATATATATCTGATTCAGCCGAAGCTGATCGGCGTAGAGATATTCTTTTTCCATCCGACTGATGCGGAAATGAAACTCGATTTTCTTTTCCTTGATCATCGGCTGAGAAATGTTCACAAGATTTTCCACTGTCTCGACAATAGAGAAGGTTTGCGGGCTGAGGATCAGTTTTCCGCTCTCGACCTTGGAAATATCAAGGATATCATTGATCAGAGTGAGCAAATGATTGCTCGCCAGCGTAATCTTTTGTAGATTCTCACGGACTGATTCCGTATCGTCGAGATTCTTTTTTGCGATCGTTGTCAGACCGATGATCGCGTTCATCGGCGTGCGGATATCATGTGACATCGTTGAGAGAAAATCTGTCTTTGCTTGGTTCGCAAATGCCGCTTCTCTTGCTGCTGCATGAAGTTTCTGATTGAAGTAAAGCATAACTGTCAGATCAAACACGAACAGGATCAGAAGACCGACTGAAACAATTCCGACCAACATCCAGTTTTCAGTGTTGACGTTCAGCTCATTCATTGGCATAAAGCTGAGAAGCCCCCATTCCGCTTTTGAAGCGATCGGAGTATATGCTAGGATACATTTCTCGCCGCGGGAATTATACATAGAAAATGAACCGGTTGAAGAAGTGATTTTTTCAAATAGCTCCTGTGCAGCAGTATCACCGGAATTGTAAGACCTGTAAAATTCAAAGAAATTGGAATTTTTGAAAGAATGATCTTTGATGATATAATTGCCGTCCGCATCGATCATGGAAAGCTCAGCATTTTCATACTCTTCCTGCGGAAAAATCCATTTCTGCTCCAATTCTGATATTGGCAGTACACGTAGCAATATGGCGTCTTTGAGAACATCGGTATCCGGATCGTAAAGGGTTATAAAATTGCAGAACGCCAGAGATTGTTCGCCGTTGACCGGATTCGTATATGCACGGGAGATATTAATGGAGCTTCCGATGTCAGAGATCCAGCGCACATCTTCGAGGAGAGACACCCGCTCATAAGAAACGCTGTAATCGTCAGGGTCGTCCTGCCTTGCTTTTGAAGAGAGCCCGGAAAGCGAATCAAGAAACACAATATGGGCAGAAGCGTTAGGAAGCACATGAGAGATCCTGATGAAGGAAACGGCTTCGTCAATTGTCATGTTCCTGCTGTTGATATAGCGTGCCCACACATCGCAGATGCGTTGTTCGCCTTCAAGATAATTCTCAGTGACACGTTCCATCGCAATCGTGGTATTTTCAAAATGTTCTATCTGTCTTTGCGCTGTGTTTTTGCTCTGAGTATTGGAATACAGAACCACAAGGATCAGCATAGCAATCATAATGAACACGTTAACAATAATGACCATAGTTTTTTTCATAACGTATTCCGCTCCTAAATAATCTTACTTCCATGCCTCTTAGTAAAAGTTGTTTCGGAGACTTATTTCTGATAAACGATAATGACAGTCAACATAAGTTTCTTGTCAAATACGGCAAAGAAGATGATATTGAAAAATTATATAAAGTATCGTTATTTTTTATATAATAATATCATTGCATATGAATAAAGTCAAAGGTATTTTTGTAAATAATATACACATTTTTTGCGCAAAAAGATTACTCAGGAACAAAAAAGTCCTCACAGTTTTGTCTGTGAGGACTCTGTTGTTTTATTCAGATATACACATTAACGTGTATATCACGCCAGCTTAGTATCCTACGCTTTGTGGACCTCGCGTAAAGGTATTCTTTAGCATTGTCCAAATTCAACGTAAAATAGCCAATCTGAGTATATTTCCGAATTAGTTCTCTTCTGCGATAGCTGCCTGAGCTGCTGCAAGTCTTGCTACAGGTACGCGGAATGGTGAACATGAAACATAGTCAAGACCAATCTTGTGGCAGAACTCTACTGATGAAGGATCTCCACCGTGCTCACCACAGATACCTACATGGAGGTTAGGGTTAACTGGTCTACCAAGCTCCATAGCCATCTTCATAAGCTTACCAACACCTGTCTGGTCAAGCTTTGCGAATGGATCTGACTCGAAGATCTTAGCGTCATAGTAAGCGCCAAGGAACTTACCAGCGTCATCTCTTGAGAAGCCGTATGTCATCTGTGTAAGGTCGTTTGTACCGAAGCAGAAGAAATCAGCTTCCTTAGCGATATCATCAGCTGTAAGAGCTGCTCTTGGGATCTCGATCATTGTACCAACCTGATACTTAAGCTCTACGCCAGCAGCTGCGATTTCAGCATCAGCTGTCTCGATAACTGACTTCTTAACGTACTTAAGCTCCTTAACCTCTGATACAAGTGGGATCATGATCTCTGGCTCTACTGTCCAATCTGGATGATTCTTCTTTACGTTGATAGCTGCGCGGATAACAGCCTTTGTCTGCATTACAGCGATTTCTGGATATGTAACTGCAAGACGGCATCCACGATGACCCATCATAGGGTTGAATTCCTTAAGACCAGCGATGATGTTCTTGATCTGCTCTACACTCTTGCCCTGAGCATCAGCAAGCTTCTTGATTTCTTCCTCTGTGTTAGGAACGAACTCATGAAGAGGTGGATCAAGGAATCTGATACAAACTGGGTTACCCTCAAGAGCCTCATAAAGAGCCTCGAAGTCTCCCTGCTGATATGGAAGGATCTTTGCAAGAGCAACTTCTCTCTCTTCCTTTGTATCTGAGCAGATCATCTCACGGAAAGCAGCGATTCTGTCTTCTGCGAAGAACATATGCTCTGTACGGCAAAGACCGATACCTTCTGCACCAAGCTCTCTAGCCTTCTTAGCATCTGAAGGAGTATCAGCGTTTGTTCTAACCTTAAGTCTTCTATACTTATCAGCCCACTCCATGATACGGCCGAACTCACCAGCGATTGTTGCATCAACTGTTGGGATTGCACCGTCATAGATGTTACCTGTTGAACCATCGATAGAAATTACATCGCCCTCATGGAATACCTTTCCACCGAGCTCGAACTTCTTGTTCTCTTCGTCCATCTTGATATCACCACAACCTGATACGCAGCACTCACCCATACCACGAGCTACTACTGCAGCGTGTGATGTCATACCACCACGAACTGTAAGGATACCCTGAGCACTCTTCATACCTGTGATGTCTTCTGGAGATGTCTCAAGACGAACAAGGATAACCTTCTCGCCTCTTGCAGCCCACTCAACTGAATCTTCAGCTGTGAAAACAATCTTACCACAAGCAGCACCTGGAGATGCACCAAGACCTCTTCCGATTGCCTGAGCAGTCTTAAGAGCCTTAGCGTCGAACTGTGGATGAAGAAGTGTATCAAGATTACGAGGATCGATCATTGCTACAGCTTCCTTCTCTGTCTTATGTCCTTCATCAACGAGGTCACAAGCGATCTTAAGAGCAGCCTGAGCTGTTCTCTTACCATTACGGCACTGAAGCATGAAAAGCTTCTTGTTCTCTACTGTGAACTCCATATCCTGCATGTCATGATAGTGATTCTCAAGAATCTCACATGTCTTTACGAAATCAGCGTAAGCCTCTGGGAACTTCTCTGCCATCTGAGCGATTGGCATAGGAGTACGAACACCAGCAACTACGTCTTCACCCTGAGCGTTAACAAGGAACTCACCCATGAGCTTCTTCTCGCCTGTAGCAGGGTCACGTGTAAATGCTACACCTGTACCTGATTCGTTGTTTAAGTTACCGAATACCATTGGCATTACGTTAACTGCTGTTCCCCATGAATAAGGGATATCATTGTCTCTTCTATATACGTTAGCACGTGGGTTATCCCATGAACGGAATACTGCCTCGATAGCAAGCTTTAACTGCTCGATAGGATCTGATGGGAAGTCCTTTCCTAACTGATTCTTGTACTCAGCCTTGAACTGCTCAGCAAGAGTCTTGAGGTCTGCTGCTGTAAGTTCGATATCGAACTTAACGCCCTTCTCTTCCTTCATCTTGTCGATAAGCTGCTCGAAGTACTTCTTACCAACTTCCATAACTACGTCTGAGAACATCTGGATGAATCTTCTGTATGAGTCGTATACGAAACGCTCGAAAGAAGGATCTGGGTTGCTTGCGATCATAGCAGCAACTACTTCGTCGTTAAGACCAAGGTTAAGGATTGTATCCATCATACCTGGCATTGATGCACGAGCACCTGAACGAACTGATACAAGAAGAGGATTTTCCTTTGATCCGAACTTCTTTCCGTTGATCTTTTCCATCTCTGCAACGCCGTCCATAACCTGAGCCATGATCTCGTCGTTGATCTTGCGGCCGTCCTCATAGTACTGTGTACAAGCCTCTGTTGTAACTGTGAAACCCTGTGGAACTGGAAGACCGATCTTGCTCATTTCAGCAAGGTTTGCACCCTTACCACCAAGGAGATTACGCATTGTTGCGTCACCTTCACTAAATAAATAAACCCATTTAGCCATTTGAATTATTACCTCCAATATAATTTGTGCAGATCTTTAAGACATGTACAGCCTTTTGGCTTAGCGCCCTGACCAATGCCCCAGAAAGCACCCACGGTCCATCCCGGCAAAGCAATGCATCACGAAGCAGTGCGCTATGCCTTTTGAAGAATCCGTGCAGTACAAATGGCGGCGCGGCAAAAGCCCTCACCACTAGTTCTGTTTCCAGACCAGCCGTGTTTCACGTCCAATTTCTACACGCACTAGTACAGATTATCTTAAAGTACAAATTTTATTATAACACACTTTTTTTAATTTGTGAACTACAATTTTTTAAATTTTATTAAAATATCATTTTAATAATTTAGAACATGAACTTGTCTGCAAAGTAAGCGTCAAGATCTGCTATAGCAATTCTTTCCTGCTTCATTGTATCACGGTCACGTACTGTTACTGCATTGTCTGTTTCTGAATCGAAATCATAGGTGATGCAGAATGGTGTTCCGATTTCATCCTGACGACGATATCTCTTTCCGATTGCTCCTCTGTCGTCGAATTCACAGTAGTACTTCTTGCTGAGCTCTGTGAATATCTTTTCTGCACCCTCGTTGAGCTTCTTTGAAAGTGGAAGCACACCGATCTTTACTGGTGCTATTGCTGGATGGAAATGAAGAACTGTTCTTACATCTGGCTTTTCTTCTGTACCGATGTTCTCTTCATCATATGCTGCGCAAAGGAATGCAAGCACTACTCTGTCTGCTCCGAGTGATGGCTCGATTACATATGGAAGATATCTTTCATTTGTTTCTGGATCGAAATATGTCATATCCTGGCCTGATGTTTCCTGATGACGACCAAGGTCATAGTCTGTTCTGTCTGCGATTCCCCAAAGCTCGCCCCAACCGATTGATGGGAAGAGATATTCGATGTCTGTTGTTCCCTTTGAGTAGAATGCAAGCTCTGCTGGATCATGGTCACGAAGTCTCATTTCGTCTTCCTTGATGCCAAGTGACATAAGCCAGTCACGGCAGAAGCCTCTCCAGTACTGGAACCACTCAAGGTCTGTTCCTGGCTTGCAGAAGAATTCAAGTTCCATCTGCTCAAATTCTCTTGTACGGAAGGTGAAGTTTCCTGGTGTGATTTCGTTACGGAATGACTTTCCGATCTGACCGATACCAAATGGAACCTTCTTACGTGATGTTCTCTGTACGTTCTTGAAGTTTACGAAGATACCCTGTGCTGTTTCCGGACGAAGGTATACTGCGTTCTTTGCATCCTCTGTTACGCCCTGGAAGGTCTTGAACATAAGGTTGAACTGACGGATATCTGTGAAATTGTGCTTGCCGCAGGTTGGGCAAGGTACCTGATTATCCTTGATGAATGCCATGAGCTCTTCATGTGAGAATGCATCGATTGGCTTTTCAAGGGTAATGCCATGCTCATTGGCATAATCTTCTACTACTTTATCTGCACGGAATCTTTCGTGGCATTCCTTACAGTCCATAAGAGGATCTGAGAAACCTGCAAGATGTCCTGATGCAACCCATGTCTGTGGATTCATGAGAATTGCACAGTCTACGCCTACATTGTATGGGCTCTCCTGAATGAATTTGAGCCACCAAGCGCGCTTAACGTTATTCTTAAGTTCTACACCGAGATTACCATAATCCCATGTGTTTGCAAGTCCGCCGTAGATCTCTGAGCCCGGGTAAATGAAGCCTCTTGACTTAGAAAGTGCTACGATCTTGTCCAATGTCTTTTCCATATTAATACATCCTTTCATACCTCTTAGGGTATAGCTTTAATAGTACAATTTTTTAGTGTACCACTTTTTGTTTTTTTTGGCAACTATATTTTTTTAGTTCACTATGGATTCGAGCACACCTTGCGATTTCAGCTTTACATCCATTGTGGTTTCTACCAGTTTTTTTACCATGCGTATGTATTTTTCCTTGGCTTCATCTGTCAGATCAAACCTGAATACATTCTGAAGCGGCGCTGCAAATACAAAGTCGAAGGCTTTTGCTGCCGATGCATCAAAGGGGAGCAGGTTCTTAAAGGCTCTCTCTGCTGCTAGTGCAGCCGAGGTCCTGCCTTCTCCTTCAAGGCATATTATTTTTTCTTCAAATATTGCACGGATCAGTTTATTGTCCATAGTTTCTGAGTTCATCAGTTTAAAGGATAGGTAGAGAAGGTTTAAAAATTCCTTCGCTGGTATTCCTTCTTGTGAATAGTAACCCGCCATGTCACAGAAGTATGCCGCATAGCAGGTTCTCTCTAAGTCCATGACTATGTCCAGGAAATAGTCGCTTATCTGCGCTGAGCGCAGGGTGAAGGCATTTCTTCCTGGTACTAGCTGAAAGGTTCCCATTACAAACGGCTGTGTTATGGAGGAGAGGGAATTCCCCTGCCTTCTTGCGCCATGTGCAAAGGCTGTCAGCTTTCCATATTCTGCAGTGAGTATCGTGCATCGTCTGTCATATTCGCTGTAATCATCAGCCTTCAGCATGATGCCCCTGTATTGTATTTCGTCCATCTTTTTTCCTTATTGTTCGGGCTTTTCTTTATTTCAAGCACCCCATGTCTTTCTCTTGCTTTACCTAACTTAAAGCACTTAGGGTTCTTCCCCTTACTTATCGCTAGGTGTAAAGTATCCTAGTCTCTTCAGGGCGTTCTTATCGTCCTTCCAGTCCTTTAATACCTTTACGAAGAGCTTGAGATTTACTTTATTTTCTGTCAGCTCTTCTATTTCCACTCTTGCTGCCGAGCCGATCTTTTTAAGCATTGCTCCGCCTCTTCCTATGATGATGCTCTTATGCGATTCTCTTTCACAGTAGATGGTAGCTTCGGTATCCGTTATGATATAGTTATCTGCCGGATTTTCCTTTGAGTAATGCTCTCTATCGTGCATCTTGGTTACTTCTACTGCTATTCCGTGTGGAATTTCATCACGAAGCAGCTTTAAGGCCTTTTCTCTGATGATTTCTGAGGCGATTTTTCTCATGCTTTCATCTGTTACTGTGTCTATGTCAAAATACATAGGTCCGTATGGAAGAAAGCTATAGAGCGTATCTAACAGCTCGTCGCACCCCTTTCCGGTCCTTGCGCTTACAAACAGCATTGTTGCTTCCGGCAGTTCTCTCTTATAGGCTTCTTCTACCTTTGGCACCTTTACCGCTATTTCGCTTGATTTTACGGTGTCTACCTTGTTTGCTACTATGACAACAGGGCGTCTGCATTTCTTCAAGAGCTCGATTATGTATCTTTCGCCTGCTCCTATGAATACTGCCGGCTCTACTAACCACATTACTACGTCTGCATCATTAAGAGTTCCTACTGCTGAGTCATCCATAAAGCGGCCAAGCTTTGAATCTGCCTTATGAATTCCTGGCGTATCAAGGAATACTATCTGTCCTCTTTCCTCATCAGTATAGACCGTCATTATCTTTTCTCTTGTTGTCTGCGGCTTATCTGAGGTTATGGCTATTTTCTGTCCTATAAGCCTGTTCATAAGCGTTGATTTTCCTACATTTGGTCTGCCTACTATGGCAACATATCCTGATCTAAATTCTTTTTCTTCCATTTATACTTCCTATCATGTTTTTGCTAGTACATTACCACCTTTTTGATAGTGTACTAGCATATTATCTATATTTTCACTTTCGCTCTTACTGTACTTTTCTATACTAATGTGCGAACCGTGCTGAAAAGCTCTGCGTTCTTCTTTATTTCCTTGTCGTTTCCTACGGCTATGATTACATTATTCTTGTAGATTTTTCTAAACAGATCTGCATACTTATGCACAGCCTCTGGCGTGCAGCTAAGTATTTCGGCTCTGGTCTTGTTCAGTCTTTCAGCGTCTATTCCAGCAATTTTTCTTATCAATGCAAGATTTCCTCTTGTTGCCGGAGTGTTTGGTCTGTCTATTCCACTGATTGTTCCTATTATGAACTTTGTCATTGTACGCTCATCTGCTTCAAAGCCTTCAAGGAAATCTCCTATCTTTCCATAGGTTTCAAGGGTTTCACGCACATGTGGATCACGGTATGATACTATCATTACCTCGCCTGTAATTCCATCTATGCTTACTATGCAGCCATAGGCTCCGCCCTTTACACGGATTTCATCCCACAAGAAGCCTGTTGATAAAATCTTTGTAATAAACTTAATAGTTCCGCCTGGTTCATAGTTTTCTGCGTAGAAATTACCGCCTATTCCTGCGTAGTTCACTGCTCCGCTTACTGTTATTCCTTCATTCTTAACTTTTTCCGGCACTTCAAAGCGTACTGGTGTGAAATTCAGTATCTTATCTACAGCTGTAGTACTGCTTGTACTTGCTGAAAGCTCTGAATTTTCAAGTTCCTTCTTAAAGCCTTCAAAGTCCTTTTCATCACAGGTTACTGATATGAAGCAGTTTTCTGGAACGAATAGCTTTCCTGCAAGCTCTTCAAGCTTTCCTGCTACCTGCTTTCCTCCTTCTTCCGGATTTTCTGCAAGCTTCTTTATAAATTCATAATAAACGGTGCCATTTACCATATCTCCTGTTGCTACTTTATCTGAGATATAGCCCTTCAGCCTTGTTACTGCAACCTGGAACGGATCCGAGCCGATGGTCATCTTAAGCCTTGAATATTCTTCGGTTATTATTTCTGCGAGTCTCTTGGTGTCTGAGAACTTTGTCTTATACATCTGCTCTAGTGAATAACCAAAGGCATATTTCATGTTCTCTGAGAGTGCCTTTGATTTTACAAGAAATACCGGTCTGTTATAGTCCTTATACTGAACTCTGTACTTATTAAAGCTTGTAAAGCCTGTGCTGATTCCGCCGGTATAGGTATTTATTTCATCATTAAGGTCTAAATAGCTATGCTCTGTGGTATCTATATATGCCATTACTGTTGAAAGAAGTGATACATATGGAAGCTCCTCTGTCTTCATTTCCGGCAGATCAAAGAACATTGTCATATAGGTAATGCCGTTTGTGACAATGTTCTGATGTATTACAGGTACCTTGAGTCCTTCTACTATTTCAGAATCATCGAACTGAGTTTCTTTTCCTATATCTTCTATAGATAGAAGTGGAATCTTTGCGATATCTTCCGGGCTATCCTTTTCTTCAAGATATTCCTTTTCGTGGATGCTCTTTGCGATAAGCTCTTCTATTTCCTTCTCTGACAGGCTATTCTTATAGGCTGCAAGCTTTTCCTTAAGCTCTTTTTCCTTTTTCTCTGCAAGGGTATCATCTGGCTCCATGGCTGTAAGTGCACAATGATCACTCTGTAAGAGGTCTTCCTTTATGAGCTTTTCAAAATAGCCTTCATCTATGAGGCTTCTGAGCTTTTTATAAAGTTCATTTCCGTGGAACTTATCGAAAGCCATGCTATCGTCATAAAGCCAGGTGTCATAGGCTGATAAATTATAGATAAGTCCCTTTGGATATGAGCCAAAATCTGCTTCTCTATAGGAGAATTCCGCCCTGTTTATTGCTGCCATGAGAGATTTCTTTGATACTCCCTCTTCTGCCACCTTTTTCAGCTCGCTCATGAGCGTTTCATAGAAGGCATCTCTCTTATCTGCTCCTATTCCCGAGGCCATTACAGAGAAGATTCCCTGCTGGATCCCACTATCAAAGTTTGCTGATATGTCTGAGCCAAAGCCTGCCTTTACTAAAGCTTCCTTTACCGGTGCTCCCGGTGCCGAGAACAATACGGCTACAAGCGTGGTTATGGCTGCTTCCTTTAGTCTATCCCTATAATCGCTTATTATTGCCGAATAAGATACATAGGCTTCTGCATCCTCGCCCGGTGCTGATGGATAGGCAATATTCTGCTTTACCATCTTTCCGATTGGCTTTTGCATTTCTATTTCTGACTTTGGATCTATTGCATCATAATTCTTAAGGTACTCTGTATCGAGCCACTTAAGCTTTTCTTCCATGTTACAGTCTCCGTATAGGTAGATGTAGGAATTTGATGGATGATAGTATCTTCTATGGAAGTTCAAATAATTCTCATAGGTAAGTGATGGGATCACATCAGGATCTCCTCCTGATACTACTCCATAGGTATTATCTGGCATAAGGGCTGCCATTTCATTATTTCTTAATACCTCCATAGGATCACTGAAGGCGCCCTTCATTTCTGAATATACTACGCCGTTTATCTCTATTTCGCCGTCCTTATCAAAGAGCTCATAGCGCACGCCGTCCTGTCTGAATATTTCTTCCTTTTCATAGATGCGTGGATTGAATACTGCATCCATATATACATCCATGAGGTTTGCAAAGTCTTTATCATTAAGACTTGCTACCGGATAAACTGTCTTATCCGGAAATGTCATGGCATTTAAGAAGGTATTAAGGCTTCCCTTTGACAGCTCCATGAAAGGATCTTTTATAGGATATTTCTTTGAGCCGCACAGAACTGTATGTTCTATGATATGTGGAACTCCTGTTGAGTCGGTAGGTGTTGTTCTAAAGCCTACTGAAAATACCTTATTTTTATCATCATTTGAGATTACGCAGATTCTTGCTCCTGATTTTTTATGTCTGAGCACTGCCGCATTCGAAGTGATATCATCTAGATACTCATCATACATCACTTCATATTCATTTAATTTTTTCAAATTTTCTACAAAATTATTTTGGTCCTTCATTAAATCATTCCTTTCCTTGATATTTCGCACACATAAGTCTATTGTACTTCTTTTGTGTGTTTTAGTCAACCAAACTTTATATACATTAAGTTTTCACTTTTTTAATTTTTATTATAAAATTTATTGACTTTTTTGTTATTTTGTGGTATGATTTTCCACGTAGACGGAAATCGTTTACGACGCGCTGTTAAAGCGCAAAAGCAATATTTTATTTTTTTTGGAGGGTACACACATGAAAGGTACTGTAAAGTGGTTTAACAATCAGAAGGGCTTTGGTTTCATTTCTGATGAGCAGGGTAATGACGTATTCGTTCATTACAGTGGCATTGTTTCTGACGGATTCAAGTCTCTTGATGAGGGTCAGGCAGTTGAGTTTGACGTTGTTCAGGGCCAGAAGGGACCACAGGCTACAAACGTTAAGAAGGTTTGATCAACCGCATTTTCAAATGTACCTTTTGTTTAAACTTATATAAGATATAATGTTTTAATCGAAATGCTATATTGAAAAATGAAAAGATTAAACGGCTGTCCAATAGCGATTGCGGATAGCCGTTTTTTTTAACAACTAAGGAGGGCTCTTTATGAGAATCACTAAAACTTTCTGGGGAAAGACTTCTGACGGAGAAGATTGTTTCCTCTTCACTATTAAAAATAAGCATGGCATGAATGTAGTTGTTTCTAATCTCGGTGCTACCATCATCAGCATCAATGTTCCTGATAGAGATGGGAATTCTACAGATGTAGTACTCGGCTACAATTCCTTCAAAGACTATGTTAAGAATGATAGCAGCTTCGGCGCTTTCGTGGGCAGAGTTGCTAATAGAATCAGCGGAGCTAAGTTCACTATTGACGGCAAGGAATATACCATAGACGATAATGACAATGGAAATTGTCTCCACGGCGGCAAGAAGCGTTACAGCTCTTTCATCTACGATTATGAAATCAACGATGATACTGATGAGCCTACCATCGAGTTCTCTCGTCTCTCTCCTGATGGTGAGCAGGGATTCCCTGGCAATCTCGATCATACTGTTCAGTATACTCTTACTAATGACAATGAGCTTGTTATCGAGTATTTCGCTAATTCAGATGCTGATACTCCTTTAAATCTTACAAATCATTCTTATTTCAATCTTAATGGTCATGGCAAGGCTAATACCCTTAACCATCTCGTTACCATTAATGCTGATCAGTTTACTCCTGCTGGTAAGGATATTCTTCCTACTGGCGAGTTCCGCGACGTTGATGGCACTCCTATGGATTTCAGAAAGCCTGTTACTATCGGCGATGGAATTTTTGCTGATTATGAGCCTCTTCGCAACACAAACGGCTATGATACAAACTTCGTTATAAATCATACTGAGCAGGGCGGCGTTGAGAAGTGCGCTGAGGTTTATTCTCCTGATACAGGCATCATTATGGAGGTCTTCACCGATCTTCCTGGTGTTCAGCTCTATTCTACAAACTCAATGGATACTAAGAAGGTTTTCAAGGATAATGTAAATTACAATCTTTACCAGGGTCTTTGCTTTGAGACTCAGTTCTTTCCTAATACCATCAATACTCCTGAGTTTGAGACAAAGAACAACCGCGGTTATATAAAGGCCGGCGAAGAGTTCGAGACAACTACAATTTATAAGTTCAGCTCTCGCAAGCACTAAAGACGGTAAAATATAAAATATAAAATATAAAATAAAAGCCATACCTTAGCTTTTTTGCTTGGTATGGCTTTTTACTACGCTTTTTAATTACACGTTTCGCTATTTCTTAGCTGCAGATATTTCTTAGCTGCAACTATTTCCCCGCTATAAAATGAGATTCTTTCTCTTCAGGCGGATATAGCCCTTTCGATTTGTTATCTTGATCATTCTGTCAATTTCATCAAATTTTACAGAGTGTATTACTGACAAAAACTGCAGGAACATTCTCATATCAAAGTGCTTTACCTCTGATATCATAAGCTCTATGGTCATTTCCTTGTCATAGGCCGGTCTATATGGTCTTTCTGATACTAATGCTGAGAATACATCGCATATTCTGATTATTCTTGCTCCGTATGGTATAGCTTCGCCCACAAGATTTTCCGGATAGCCGGTTCCATCATAGTTTTCATGGTGAAATCTCACTGAATCCATTACTGTCTGACTAAAGCCGCCCTCCCAGTATAGAAGGGAATAACCTAGCTGCGGATGGTTCCTTATGTACTTCATCTCTTCGATTTTAAGTATGTCTGTTCTTCTGTCTCTGATTATGTTTGCTATTTCTAGCTTTCCTATGTCATGCGCCATGCCAGCTCTTGCGTATTCCATACATTCTTCCTTGCTATGGCCCATTTGTTCTGCAAGAAGATATGCGACATTTGCGACTAATAAACAATGGTCGCATAAATCGTCATACTCATCTTTAAAGTCTGCCTGTCTCAAATCGCCCAAGCTCTGCATAAGCTCGAGCACATTATCATCCATTTTTTCTATCATTTTGCCCCTTAGTTAATCTAGTCCCCACTAGATTTTCTTTTCCTTTTCCTAAAGCTCCTATTTAGCCATTTACTGCCGGCTTTGCCGCTATTTAGCCATTTACTGCCAGGCTATGCCGCTATTTAGCCATTTACTGCCAGGCTTTGCTGCTATTTAGCCATTTACTGCCAGGCTTTTCCGACTACCTGTAGCCAAGCTTCCTTGCTACCATTTCATCTGTTCTGCCTATATAATCCATTAGGCTCTTTACATTTTCTATTCTCTCTATTCTTCCGTTTTCAGGATATACAAGCTTTGTTGATGCTCCGCATCCAAGCGCTAATATGCTCTGTCTCTCTTCCATGATGAGCACATTATATACACCGTATTTTCCCGGCTTTGCATAGCCTACATTTTCATTATTTCCAGCCATGTTCTTTTGCCTGTACATATAATACGGCTCAAGCCCCATTTCCTTTGCTGCTTCATAGGATATTCTTTCTGCTTCTTCGATTTCAGTTGCCTGAAGGTCTGCATAGAATTTCTTTGCAGTATTTAGTTTTGCGGCTCTTTTTATTGCCAGTGAATGCACTGTAAAGTCATCTGGAGCTAACTTTTTTATCTCCTCTACCGTATGAGCTACTTCCTTTGGAGTCTCATTTGCAAGCCCTATTATGATGTCCATGTTTATATTGTCAAACCCTAGCTCTCTTGCAGTCTTGTAGGTTTTTATTATGTCCTCGACGGTGTGTCTTCTGCCTATTATGTCTAGTGTCTCCTGATTCATGGACTGAGGATTGATAGATATTCTATCTACTCCATGCTTTTTCAATGCTTCTAGCTTGTCCCTGGTGATCGTGTCTGGCCTTCCGGCCTCCACTGTAAATTCTAGTATTTCACTTAGGTCAAATTTCTGTTCTATTTTGGTTATTAAGCGGTCTAGCTGCTCTGCTGAAAGGGTTGTCGGTGTTCCTCCGCCTATATAGACTGAGTCTAAGCGCTTTCCCTTCATTATGCTTATGTTCATGTCGTTTTCTACATTTGTAGAAGCGTTACTTCTTCCATAAATGTAATCTGACACCTCATCTATTTCCCTAAACAAGGCATTCAGATATGGCTCTATGAACTGTCCGCTTGCTGCTACTGGATACGAGGTGAACGAGCAGTAATAGCAGGTCGATGGACAAAACGGTATGTCTATATACAGACTGAAGCCATTATTAAAGTAGCTCTGATTGCCCTTTACCGTAAGTAAATTATTTTCATTCTTTGCTACGGTGAGCGCAAGCTCTAGTTTTTCTTCGCTAAGAAGATAGTTCTTTCTGTAATATTCCTTTACTGTTCTTTCCGCATTTCCTGCTGCCAGGCACCAGAGTATCTGCTTGGTAGGGCGTATTCCGGTAAGCGTTCCCCATGGAAGCTTCTGCCCTGTTTTTTCTGAAAGGGCTGTATAGACTGCCCTTGTTACTGCATTCCTGAATATTCTTTTTTCTATTTCTTCTTCATCTGTAAAATTCTTTGGAAGTCCGCCTATGTCGGCCTTTCTCATTTTCTTTTCCAAAGTATTTTCAAGGCTTACTATTCTCTCATCAAGGAATATTCTTTTTCTTTCTATGGTAAGCCTCTTCTCGCTTTCATCTATTACTAGATATATGATTCCGAGGATATCATCCTTTGAGGTCATATCCTTTTTGAGGGCTATTCTAATAGAGCCGCATAGCTCTACTTCTTCACCCTTTTCTGCTGCAGCTCTCTTATAAGCGCCTTCAAATTCAAGCACCAATGGCTTTACCGAGGCTGCTATGTCACGAAATTCATCTTCGTTATCTATATTTACATTTAGCATCCATTTATCCCTATATTTCTGGCCTATTATGCATATTCAGCATCATCCTAAATCGGGGCTATTATGCATGTTTGGCATCATTCAATATTTTTACCAGCCTGCATAGATATTGTTCTTCTTTTCATAGCCGATATTTGTTCTTGGGCCATGTCCTGAAAGAACCACCACATCCTCCGGCAGCTTAAATAATACTTCTCTGATGGATTCTATTATTGCCTTTTCGCTGCCTGTTGGAAGGTCTGTCCTGCCTGCTGATTCTAAGAAGAGCGTATCTCCTGCAAATAATATCTTATCCTTTTCTACGTAAAAGCACACACTTCCCTTGGTGTGTCCAGGTGTTGCTATTACCTTAAAGTCTATTCCCGCATAGCTCAATACATCCTGGTCCTTAAAGGTTCCATCTGCTATTACTGCTCCCGAGCCTGCAGTTTTATCATGTCTTGCATAGTAATATTCAAGGCCTAGTCCTGAATCGCCCGAGAAGCCATTTCTATAAGGATCTGCTAGAAGCTCTTCATCCGTATTTGATATCAACGCCTTTATTCCGTACGTTCTACGCAAGTAGTCTACCGCCATTATGTGATCAAAATGTGCATGTGTCAATAAGATAACTACCGGCTTTAGGGATTTCGCATTTATAAATTCTTCTATTTGATTGCCCTCTGCACCCGGGTCTATTATTACACATTCAGATGTCTCTTCATTTACTGCTATGTAGCAATTTGTCTGAACCGGACCTACGGTAATCTTGCCAAGCTTCATTTTTTCCTCCGATTTTACTTATTGCACTCTCCTATTTTAAGCGGTTTTAGGCACCGCTTCTCTGCATTTATGGCTCGTTTCTTTCACAGACCCGTCTGCCTTTATTAAACCACCATTTACTCTCTAACTATGTCTATTACACCAGGTATGCTGCGGATCTTGTCTGCAATTAATGAAAGCATCGCCTTATTCTTTACCTTAAAGCCAACGATTAATTTTGCTCTTCCATCTTTGATCGTTGTCGCATTCATGGTTCCGATGTCTATCTTCATTTCCGTAAGTACCTTAGAAACATCAACGATAATTCCACTTCTATCCTCAGCATATACTGCAAGCATGGCATCGTATAGTTCATCGCCCATATCTGGAACCCACTCAATTTTTATCAGTCTTGCACGTTCATCATCTGAGAGGTTGATTACATTTGCGCAGTCGGTTCTATGTACTGATATGCCTCTTCCTCTAGTTACAAAGCCTGTTATCTCATCACCCGGGATAGGTCTGCAACAATGGGATAAATGCACTGCAAGGCCAGTTGAACCGGTTATTGATATGCTGCCCTTTGCCTTTGTTGATGCTGATATGGTCGCTGCGCTATTTTCTGAGTACTTACTTAGAACTTCCTGATCAGTTTCTTCTCTCTTATGCTTCTTATCATATTCCGTCTGAAGCCTGCCTACTATCTGGCCTTCCTTTAAACCGCCGTGTCCGACAGTTGCAAGTAATCCGTCCCAGCTATCAAAACCAAATCTTTTCTGAGTAGGCTCCATAAATTCAGGCTTTAGCAGCTCATATGGATCTACGCCCTTTGTCTTGCAGTAATCCACTATCATCTGCTTGCCTTTTACTATATTTTCTTCCTTGAGGTTGCTTCTGAACCACTGATTTATCTTTGATTTTGCCTGAGAGCTCTTTACTATTGATAACCAGTCTCTTGATGGTCCCTTTGAGTTCTGAGAGGTAACTATTTCTACTCTGTCACCGTTCTGAAGCCTATATTCTATAGGAACCTGCTTTCCATTTACTCTTGCTCCTACCATCTTATTTCCTACTGCGGAATGGATGTAATAGGCAAAGTCTATAGGAGTTGAGCCTACTGGAAGGGTCTTTACATCACCCTGCGGTGTGAAGCAGAATACTGTGTCTGAAAAGAGGTCAAGGTCATTCTTAAGTACTGCAAGGAATTCCTTATTATTTGACATGTCATTCTGCCATTCAAGGATTTCACGGAGCCAGGTAAGCTTCTCTTCCTCTGAGGCTGATGGTGTCTTTCCGTTCTGAGCCTCTTTATATTTCCAGTGCGCTGCAATACCGTATTCAGCTATGCGGTGCATTTCGTAGGTTCTTATCTGAACTTCGAAAGGCTGTCCGTTAGGACCCATTACAGTTGTATGAAGTGACTGGTACATATTTGGCTTTGGCATTGCTATATAGTCTTTAACACGTCCTGGCAGAGGCTTATATATTGAATGTATCTGTCCAAGTGCTGCATAGCAATCTGTCTCTGTTTCTACAAATACTCTTACTGCATAAAGGTCGTATATCTGATCTAGTGTCTTGCTCTTATTGACCATCTTTTTATAGATTGAGAAAATATGCTTTACTCTTCCATCTACTGTCGCATCAATTCCAGCCTTTTCCAAGCATTCTCTTACTTCACTCTTTACTTCATCTATAAAGCCCCTATGCTCATTGAGCTTTTCCTCAAGGCGCTCGCTTAGATCCTTATATACATCTGGCTTCACATATTTGAGGGCTAAATCATCGAGCTCTATTTTCAGCTTGCTGATACCAAGTCTCTGTGCTATTGGTGAATAAATTTCGAGTGTCTCTTTTGACTTTGCTACCGCCTTTTCCGGCTTCTGGTACTGCATTGTGCGCTGATTATGAAGTCTATCTGCAAGCTTTATGATGACTACTCTGATATCCTTTGCCATTGCAAGGAACATTTTTCTAAGATTTTCTGCCTGGAGCTCTACTTTTTCTGCTGAGTAATTGAGATTTGTGAGTTTAGTTACCCCATCTACTAAAAGCGCAATCTCATCACCAAATTTCTGTCTTATGTCATCTATCGTTATATAGGTATCTTCTGCTACGTCGTGAAGAAGTCCTGCTGCGATTGTCTCTTTATCAAGTTCGAGCTGTGCAAGTATAAGCGCGACATTTAAAGGATGTGTGATGTATGGCTCACCATTCTTTCTCTTCTGGTCGCGGTGCGATTCCTTTGCTAACTTATAGGCATTCTCTACTAAAGTCAGGTCGTCTGATGGATGGTACTGAAGGATGGTTTTTTTGACCATATCAAAGATTTCACCCTCATCGGTGTAATCTGCTGGCTTATATAATTCCTTCTTCGTATCAGCATACATCTTCTTGTCCCTGGCAATTTTTTCATGTTCCTTCTCGAGCTTTGCCATATTTTCATGATTGAGCTTTCCGTTATTTTCCATTGATTTTTCCATATCTCTACCTCCATACCAATTGCCATGTGCCTACGTGTTTCTTCCTATTTATATAAATAGTTATTATATCATATTTACCATTTTGAGGCAAGATTTTTTTCCAAAAAAGCAACCTTCATCTTGATTTTAGTTTGATAATTCTATATAATTATCTAAGTTACTCTATTAAAAATAGATGATCTGCTTTATAGTCCTATACGGTAGCGGCGAAGTGGACACGCCTGTAAGAATAAGGGTTGCCTGATTTCAGGTGGAAACTTAAATACCAATCTTCTTACTAAGCCTCCACCTCTACAGGTGGGGGAGAGTTCACCGATTAACTATTAATATTCTACAATCTAAAGAACGGAGACTAAAATGTACAAAAATAACGATTCAGATCCTAAGGATAACTATTTAGATTTTGGCGGCACTGATCTTGATGCTGCTAGCGATACAGTTACTCTTACCCTCGATGATGACAGTGTGGTTGAGTGTGAGGTGCTTAATATCTTTAAAGTTAAGGTAAACGGCACCCTCAAGAATTTCATCGCGCTTCTTCCTACCGAACTTCCTGACGGCAAGGAGCCTACTGTATGGCTTTACGAATATAGAGATGCAAAAAACAGCAATGACATCGAAATCATCCCTATTGAATCAGATGATGATTACGATGCCGCTGCTAAGGCTTATACCAACTGGGCTAACAGCCTTGATGATGAATAATCATCTATTCATCGGCGTAAGCTCTGCTTCACGTACAAAACGCGACATTCTTTGCTGCCTGTCAAAGAATTCATCTGGTACATCTATTATCAGCTGATTCTTTGCTCTTGTCATTGCAACATAGAACATTCTGCGTTCTTCTTCAAGCTCCTCGGCACTTTCTGCCTTTTTATGCGGAGTGATTGTTTCGATTGCATTTACTATAATGCATCTTTTAAATTCCAGACCCTTTGAAGAGTGGAAGGTCATCAGTCTGACGCCGTCAGTTCTGCTGCTTTCCCTCTTTTTTTCTTTTGCATTTTCCTTATATTCTTTTATGCTCTCTTCTAGTTCCTCCAGACTGTTATAGTCCTTGGCATAATCTGCAAATTCATCTGCTACCTGAACAAGTTCTTCATAGGCTACATGCTGCTTCATTGCGTATTCACGAAGATATGAATCATAGCCTCCGCCGTTTCTTATGTACATTATTCCTGCAAACAAAGAGCACCTTTTTACAAAGTTCAAGTCTATTATAAGCTGATCCAGGTTTCGTATCATATAGTGCTTATCCTTCATTCTATAATAGCGCTTCATGAGCTCCATGCTTATTTCATGCTGCTTTGTCGTTTCATTTACATATTCTCCGGCCTTTGCGCCATCTCTTGAAATATAGCGCTTTGGCTTATTCATTACCCTTACAAAATCATCTACAATCATCTCTCCCTCTGCCATCCTAAGATAGGACATAAGGTCCTGCACTACCCAGTGCTCAAACATGTCTGGCATTGCTCCATTTACTATATAAGGTATATTATTTCTGCTAAGCTGATATATCAGCGAGCTTATTCCATTTACCGTTCTAAAGAGTACTGCAGTTTCTGAATATCTCTCCCCGCATTCATGGGCCAGCTTTATCAGCTTTATTACGCTTTCATATTCCTTTTTTACATTTGGAAACTCCATTAACTGTACTGGTATCTTCGTGTTATTGCTTGCTAAAAGCTTTTTATCAAATCTATTCCTGTTATGTCCGATTACTTTTAATGAAGTGTTTACTATTTCTGCTCCTGATCTGTAATTTGTGTCAAGCAGCACTGTTTTACAGTCCGCATGTTCCTCTTTGAACTGCTTCATTATTTCTGGCTTTGCTCCACGGAACCTATATATGCTCTGGTCGTCATCTCCTACTATGAAGATGTTATTTAGCGGCTCTGCTATGAGCTTCATTATGTCATATTGAATTTTATTTATGTCCTGGAATTCGTCTATCAGAATAAATTTGTATTTATTTCTCCACTTTTCTAGTATTTCCTTTTTTGTGGACAATAGATTAAAGCATACTGCCTGCAAATCGTCGAAGTCTGCTAGTCCTGCTTCTCTTAGCTCTTTATGGTACCTTACATAAAGCTCATTAAATTTCTTTATGTCTGTGCATGATGGCTTATAGTCCTTTAGGGCTATTCTTTCATTTTTTACTATTCCTATTTCGCTTATTACGCTTCCTGCCATTTCCGCTGCATCCTGGACCTCCGGAAGTATTTCTTTTACCAGATTTGTAACAAGCGTCCTCTGGTCTTCTTCGCTTATTATTTCTATTTTGCTTCCCCTGAAGGCATCTGCTATTATGTGATAGAACAGTGAATGGAAGGTGCTAAAGGTTACTCCGTATATATCTCCACCGGTATTTGATTCGAACCTTTCTCCCATCTGCCTTGCGGCTTCTCTTGTGAAGGTTACTACCAGTATATTTTCCGGATTTACTCTATGCTCTCTTACCAATTCTTCGGTTCTTTTTGTTATTACCGTTGTTTTTCCCGACCCCGGTCCGGCAAGTACCATCATCGGCCCCTTAAAGTGCGCTACTGCAGCAAGCTGCGACGCATTCAAACTCATATATTTTTCCACCTTTTACAATATTTTCTCCGCCTATGATAGCACAAAATATTCTTTTAGTCAAACATTCATAAAAACGAAAAAATAAAAATAATCCATACCAAGCCTTTGTTTATCAGCTTAGTATGGATTTTATCTTTTAGTTTTTTATTATTCTGTTCTTAGTACAATGTCGTTCTTTGCAAGCGCTTCGATTATATTGTTCATTGCTCCTGTAATTTCATCCTCTGTAAGTGTCTTTTCCTTGCCTCTGAATGAAATTGAGTAAGCCATTGACTTGTAGCCCTGCTGAATCTTTTCTCCTACATAGATATCAAAGAGCGCTACGTTCTCAAGGTGCTCTCCGCCTGCTGATCTGATTATTGACTCAATCTGAGCATGGGTTACATTCTCCTTAACTACAAGGCTGATGTCACGATTTACAAGTGGAAGGTTTACGATAGGTGTGTACTTTACATCAAGTGATGCTCTAGCTACAACATCCTTAAGGTCAAGTACTGCAAGATAAGTGCTCTCACCTATTCCGTAGTTCTTTTCTACAAGTGGATGAACCTGTCCGATGTAACCTATTACCTGTCCATCATATACGATGTTTGCCTGGCGGTATGGGTGAAGGAAGGTTATTCCTGAATTTGCATCATATGAAAGCTCGCCCTTTGCACTTGCTGCAAGCTCGCCTACATTCTGATTTAAGCCTTCTACATAAGCGTCTCCGCCTACCTTACCTACATTCTTTCCGATAAGTCCGCATTTCTCAAGTACTTCTTCTACTACACCCTTCATTTCATAGAAGCCCTGATTCTTTTCGTTCTCACCGTAGAAAGCGAAGGTAAGTTGCTTTCTCTCATCTGGAAGCTCTGTTAATGGAAGAGCCTTTGCAAGATAGATATTTGCAATTTCAAAGAGCTTTACATTCTTATTCTTTCTATTGAAATTTGTTGAAAGTGAAGCCAAAATTCCATTTACTGGAAGTGTACGCATTGCTGCAAATTCTGGTCCAAGCGGATTTCTGATCTGGATTGCATTTCTCTTTGGATCATTTTCCTTTAATAAGAGCTTGTCGAATACCTTGTTACTCTCGAAGGAATAGGTCTGTGCCTCATAATAGCCATAGCTTCTTGCTACTTCACGGCAAAGATCCTCTATGCGCATCTTGAATGGCTGTCCACCTGACATTGATGCTCCTGATGGAAGTGTTGTTGGGATGTTTGCATAGCCAAAGAATCTTGCTACTTCCTCGTCAAGGTCACACTGCTCATTTAAATCCTGACGGAATGTTGGTACTATTACCTCACCTGCTGCCTCGTCATATGAAAGTCCTTCATTCTTAAAGTAGCTTATCATATCTTCTTTGCTGATATTTGTTCCAAGTACCTTGTTTGTTCTTTCATAGCTCCACTTAAGGTGTTTCTCATGCCATGGATTCTTGTATGAATCTACAAGTCCTCCAACTACCTCACCTGCTCCAAGCTCTTCTACAAGTGCGCAGGCACGGTTGATTGCCTCAAGTGCTGTATCCGGGCAAAGTCCCTTATTGAACTTTCCTGATGCATCTGTATGGATACCGATTCTTCTTTCTGTTAAACGGATGTTTGTTCCATCAAAGGTTGCTGCCTCAAAGAGCATTGTCTTTACATTGTCAGTGATCATTGAGTTCTGTCCGCCCATGATTCCTGCAAGTCCGATGCTCTTCTTTCCATCGCAGATCATAAGAGCTCTGTCATCAAGCTCATATTCCTTGCCGTCAAGTGTTGTGAACTTTTCGCCATTATCTGCTCTTCTTACTACGATCTTATGAGCATGAGTATCGTCACCCTCTACCATGTCAAGGTCGTAGGCATGCATTGGCTGACCATATTCTTCCATTACGTAGTTTGTGATATCTACGATATTGTTGATTGGTCTGATGCCCTCTGCCTGAAGACGATGCTGCATCCAGAGCGGTGATGGACCGATCTTTATATTCTTTACTACTCTTGCGATATATCTTGTGCAAAGGTCATCTGCCTTTACATCTACTGCTACATAGTCATTTACATCCTCATTATTTCCTGTTTCTGGTATTACAGGTGGATTGAATGGCTTTCTGAAGGTTGCTGCTGCTTCACGTGCTATTCCGATTACTCCGTAGCAATCTACTCTGTTTGAGGTGATCTCATATTCTACAAGTGCATCTCTAAGTCCAAGTATCTCGATGGCGTCATCTCCCGGCTGGATTCCTTCATAGGATGGGTTGTCTGAGAAAATGTATACTCCATCTGCCGGTGCATCTGGATATACATCTCTTGATGAGCCAAGCTCTTCAATTGAGCACATCATTCCATAAGATGGAACTCCGCGCAGCTCTCCTGCCTTTATTTCAAAACCTTCTGCTGGTGCTGCTCCTTCTCCTGCTGCATGAAGTCCTGCTACTCTTCCGCCGTCAAGTACTGTTGGTACAAGGTCGCCTACCTTTATGTTTGGTGCTCCTGTAACAATCTGGATGGTATTTCCTTCCTTGTCTATCTGAACCTTAGTTACTACAAGCTTATCTGCATTTGGGTGCTTATCTATGCTAAGCACCTTTCCTACTACTATTTTTGAAAGATTTTTATCTAAAAGTGCTGCACTTTCTACCTTTGTTCCTGAAAGTGTCATTGCATCACAGTATTCTCTTACTGAGCAATCTAGCTCTGGTACATATGCCTTGATCCACGATAATGGTGTATTCATTATAAACTCCTTTTCATACTATTTGTAAATAATTAACTCTTCATTTGATTAGAACTGCTTAAGGAAACGTGCATCGTTTTCATAAAGAAGTCTCATGTCGTCAATTTCATATTTAAGAAGCGCAATACGCTCAAGTCCTACACCGAATGCAAATCCTGTGTATTCCTCTGGATCGATTCCGCTCATTCTAAGTACGTTAGGATGTACCATTCCACAACCAAGGATTTCTATCCAGCCTTCATTCTTACAGAAACGGCAGCCCTTTCCATGACACTTAAAGCAGGTTACATCCATTTCTGCTGATGGCTCTGTGAATGGGAAGTGATGTGGACGGAACTTTACCTTTGTATCCTCGCCGAAAAGGTCTCTTGCGAACTGTGCAAGTGTTCCCTTAAGGTCTGAGAAGGTAATGTTCTTGTCGATAACAAGTCCTTCTACCTGATGGAAGCTTGGTGAATGGGTTGCATCTACTTCATCTGCACGGAATACTCTTCCTGGTGATACCACTCTGATAGGTGGCTTTCCCTTTTCCATGATTCTTGCCTGTACACTTGAGGTCTGTGTACGAAGAAGGATATTGTCTGTGATATAGAAGGTATCCTGTTCATCCTTTGCTGGATGATTTGCTGGAATGTTGAGTGCTTCGAAGTTGTAGTAATCGTACTCTATTTCTGGTCCGTCTACTACCTCGTAGCCAAGTCCGATGAATATTCTCTTTAATTCATTAAGTGCTACTGTATTTGGATGGTTATGGCCCTCTGCCTGCTTCTTTGCTGGAAGTGTTACATCTATGGCTTCTGATGCCATCTTCACTTCAAGTACTGCTGCCTCGAAGGCTTCCTTTCTGATGCGGAGCTTTTCTTCTATGGCTTCACGAACGTCGTTTACCATGGCTCCTACCTTTGGTCTGTCTTCCTTTGCAACGTCCTTCATTGACTTAAGTATATTGGTAAGCTCACCCTTCTTTCCAAGAATGCTTACACGTACATCGTTAAGTGCATTGAGGTCCTTTGACTCTTCGATTTTCTTCAGGGCCTGAGCTCTGAGCTGTTCAAGTTGTTCCTTCATGATTCCTCCTAAATATTTATTTGCGTATTTTTGTGTTCTGCTGGTTATTTTCTCATACAAAAAGTCCCTGCAGACACTTTCGTGAATGCAGGGACGAATATTTAATATCGCGGTACCACCTTGCTTTATGCTTACCATTTAAGCATACGCTCTTTTAAGATTAACGCTCTAAACACGGCAAAACCTACTTTCATATTTTCAGAATTGCAGCTACGGTGCGAAAGTCGGATTCTTTATTGCCAAGGAAGGCTTTCAGCCGGTGACCCTCCATCTCTTTTGGTATTTGAAGCATCCTATGCTTTTTTAAGCTACACCATCATTGCTTTTTTTTATCTATATTTGTAACAATATTTATACTAGCACTTTTTTTAATTTTGTCAAGTGTGAAATTTTAGTTACCTCTTTTACATCATTGATACCACACTGCCTGTTTATCGTACAGCTGTTTATAATACATATCGTTTTTTAGCAGATAATCATGGGTGCCTACATTTTCTATTTCGCCGTTTTTCAGTACAACAATTCTATCTGCTATCTTTGCTGCTCCTAGACGATGGGTAATGATGATTCCTATTTTTCCTTTAGTAATAGCGGCAAATTCATTATACACACGCGCTTCTTCTATAGGGTCTATCGCTGCTGTTGGCTCATCTAGAATTATTATTTCATGTTTCCTGTATAAACCTCTGGCTATGGCGACTCTCTGCCATAATCCGCCGGATAGATCTACGCCTCCGAACTCTTTTGAAAGCATTGTTTCTTTTCCGTCTGGAAAATGCTTTTGATTTAGCTCAAGGCCTGCTGACTTTATTGCTTCGTTAATGTCCTCTTGCACCGGCTGTGCTCCTTGCCTACTTATGGAGATATTTTCATCTAATCTCATCTGATATTTTAAGTAATCCTGAAAAACCGCCGATACCTTAAGTACATATTCCTGATAGTTTACCTTACTGCCTAAATAGTACATATTGCCGCTTCTAGGTCGTAAAAGTCCCATTATCATTTTGGCTAATGTGGTTTTTCCAGATCCATTTTCTCCTACAACCGCTATGGTCTCTCCTTCGCGGATATCTAGTGATACATTATGCAAGGCATCTTTATCTACGCCTGGATAGCTGAAGTATACATTATTTAGTGTCAGTCCATTTTCTATGCCGTTACTAGACGCTTCACCGCCTGTTTTTTCAGTTGCTATATCTTCTGCATTTCCTTCTTTATAATCCATTAACTTCCAATAATTATTTAACGATGCAGCCTGTTTCGAAGTCGACTTGAATGTATTGACAAATACTTCCTGTGCTAGACCATACATTGTAGTTATTCCAAATAATACAGCTGTAAAGCTTCCTATACCTGCTCTTTTTGATAAAACTTCAGCTATTAATAGACCTATTATCCCCAGATAACCAATAGCGGTCAATCCTTGACATATCAGATCATTTTTAGCCTGCTTTTTTTCAGCACTCATAAGAGAAGAATTTAATTTTCCGATTGAAGCAGTATATCCCTTAAAAAAGTAATGGAAGGCTCCTAGCATTCTTGTCTCCTTAAATGTCGACAAGTCGCAGATTGCATCTTCATAGGCTTCCTTTTTTCTTCTTACATTCGCTGCTTCATCTTCTGTTTTTGCAAATACTTTAAA
>JAEEGF011310208.1_pt1 | contig 29348 bp, 21 predicted proteins | sample 9134171 | NCBI WGS metagenome assembly JAEEGF01 (sample SAMN16246542, study PRJNA631951) | gut metagenome | biome: gut microbiome; feature: rumen; material: AP-attached | host: Bos | place: Iran: Karaj | collected 2018-10 | reverse complement strand
TAACAAGGCTGTACAATTGGGAGAATCAGGCGTATCATATAATATCATAAATGATGCCGAAAAGGGTGTGGCATTCGATTCTGGCAAGGATACTTATCCTATAACATTTGTCGATGGCAGTCGTGCACTCACTCTTAACGCAAAGAAGGATTACATCATCTCAACATCAGGTACAAGCAAGAGCTCGGCATGGTGGAAACTGCTAAAAGTCAAAGACGTTCAGGCTAATGTTGATGGAGCGATGATGGATGATGGAGGTAACGGACGTGTTATGAAAGTGATAAGAGACAACCGACTCGTGATTCAGGTCAACGGTAAGGAATACACGCCTACAGGCTGTCGGATTAAGTAACCAAATCAAACATAATAACGCATAAGCGAAAACAAATCTTTTTATTAACCAATTAAATTTTAAGTCTATGAAGAAATTTTTACTTCTCGCTGCAATGGCAGCAGTTTCTGTGACAATGAATGCTCAGGAAGACTTCACTCCTGAAGCTTACAAGTTCTCACAGCGTGCGGTGGGTGAGAAACTCATCATGAATGTGGATCCCTCTTGGCTGCAATGGAATGCTTCTGCAATGAGTTCCACTAAAATTGAAGAGTATGCCCCCGATGGTGGCTTCGTGGCACTGAATGTCTATAAGGATGCCAACATTGGTATGAATGCTACTTGTATCGTTGATCTCGGTGGTAATGTTGGTCACGTTCTCGCTATCACTGGTGCAAGCATGGAAGGCCTCAACGCTGCATACGCTGCTGCTGGTCTCGGTGCTGTGAAGAACGAGCCGGAAGCAGGGGTTGCTTCTATGCAAATCAACATGTACACCGACCCCTCAACAACTCCAGCTGCTGCTATCGTTCAGTCAGACATCGTTGTGAATGCATGGGCTACTACAACAGCACCTGATCAGGTTATATGGGAGAACTATTACCACATGACAGCCGCTAATGATGTTACTCCTCGGGAAGCTAATAATTGGTCTGGCAATAAACTTTACATTACAGATTTCTGCAAGTATGACGAAGAGGGCGACCTCGAAGTCGACGACGAAGAAAATGCCATTTACGACCCAACACGCTGGTTGCGTCTTACAACTTATATTAAGACGTCGGCTAAGGACACTGAGGATAGGCCCTACTCAAACGCTGTGAAGGCAAAGCTGTGGACAGGTGGTTCATTTGGCAATGTGGTCCTGTTCATTAAGGAACTCACATTCAAGACAACGGAATATACCCCTGAGTCAGAGGAGTTCACCAGTCAGACCCACCACCAGCGCACATATGAGGTATGGAATCCCGATCCCGACAATGTTGCCGACGCCATCAAGACTGTTCAGACTGCAGCCAAGTTCGATGTAAGAAATGGTCAGTTTGCTTCTTTGGAGAATGCTGAGGTGTTCACACTCGATGGTAAGAGAGTTCTCGCTGGCACAAAGGGTCAGCTCGCTCCTGGTGCTTACATTGCAAAGATCAAGGGTGTAAGCGTTAAGTTCGTTGTTAAGTAATTAGACAACCCTATTATAAGGTAGTATGGGGAAATAGTGCCCCATGCTACCTTATTTACTATTAAAATACCATGATGAAGAAGTCACTTCTCCTTATCATCTGGTTGTTCACCACCTTTTACGCACAGGCTCAGGTAGACAACTATGCACTGAGTTTCTCCGGAAACGGCAGTGTGCGCTGTGGCGAACTGGTACAGATGGAACATCAAACGTCCTACACGTTTCAGTTTTGGATTTGTCCTAACGAATGGAATGAGGGCGCAGTTATCTTTAAGAGTGGCGATAGCTTCTCTGCCTGTTTAGGCACGGAAGGCAGCATTGTCTTTACGGTTGGTGAGACAAGCCTGACAGCAACTGCCAAAAAACAACTTTCCGTTGGAAATTGGGCTCAAGTGACACTCCTCTGCAACGAGGGTGCAGCAAAGGTCTATGCCAATACGGTAAAATGTACCTCAGGGACACTGGCGGCTATCCCTGAGACAGGCTCTGGCCTTGTTATAGGCGAGGGATTCAATGGTCGCCTTGATGAAATGCGCTTCTGGAAGATTGCGCTTTCCGATGAATTCGACTATTTCCGTCATAACACCATCAATCAGTTTAATCCCGACTGGGACAATCTTGTGGTTTATTACAAGATGGATCAGAATCTCTGTGAGAACCTTGTTGATTACAAGGGGGTGTATACTCATGACGCCGATTATAATTATCATGGCACACTCGAAGGCGATGCCCAAAAAGTAAAGGTTACTGATAACACGGGACTCCCCTATCTTGTCAATGGTGCATACACAAACAACGAGCGTTTCTATGACCGAAGCATTCCACGCGAGCAGTATCTGCTCAGCAACGACCTTATTATATTAGGTATTGAATCATATAAAGATGGGCATTTGCGCTTCAGCACTCCCTGTAATCATGGAACGTTGGTCAATTGCGAACGACTGGCTGAGTTTAAGGGTCGAAGCGGTGTGCTGTCGTTGAATGGTAATGGTAAAATGAGTGTCGGCAAAAATGCCATGCTTATTGATGAAGATGGCAACGGCAAAGCCACCAACGCTTATGCTTTCGAATGCTGGCTATATCTCGATGAATGGACAGAAGGTGCTTATCTCTTCCGTAAGGAAAATGAGGATGGTACGCAGGGCATAAGCATTCGCCTGGGTGAAGAAGACAAGCAACAGGTCTTTGTGCGTGTCGATGGTCGTGACTATGGACACGGAGGCAAACTGGTTGTCGGCGAATGGATGCACTTTGCCATAGTGAGCCGCACGGCAACTGCTTCCGCACAGCTATTTGGCTATGTGTATAACGGCACAATGAGTTTGGGCAAGAACAGTATGTGTGATCCTGTTGCCGACAACAAACCTACCAACACCAGCAGTTTCGAAGCTTACATCGGAGAGGGACTGAAGGGTAAGATGGACGACATTATGATTTGGAACAACCGTCCTTTCGATAGCAACGAGATAAAGTCTAACATGGAAGGCCAGTTCAAGATGCCGGGCATTGGCAAAGAGGTTACTGCCGAAACTATGCGCTGTTACAATAGTTTGTGGCGATTTGACAAGGATGAGGCCCCTGGTTATGATTCCTATTCACAGGATGAGTGGCTTGCCATCATGAAATCGGCATACAGTGGCTATCGTGGCGTCAAATTCCGCATATCGGTGAAGAGTCATGACGGATGGGAAACCACCATCAGTAACAAAAGCCGACGCGAGATATTTGCTGCTGACCTTGCCCAACTGAGCGAGAACTACGACGGAGTGGAACTCGACCTTGAGTGGGCGAACAGTTGGGCTAATTACGGTCTGCTTGCCGAAGCTATTCGCAAGGCATTGCCCGAAGGAAAGATTTTTGAAGTCTCGGTTCATGCTTACAACTATAGTTATCCTACAGCAAAGATGGGTGTAGTGGATGCTTTTACCGTACAGCAATATGGTCCGCAGAACGGATGGTTCTCCTTGAGTCAATTCAGATCCACGCTCACTTCGATGGGAAACTATGGATATGCAAAGAATAAAGTCTATGCTTCATACAGCACCACTACTTCCGGTCCGTACAAGAATGGGTCGATGGTGAGTTCTGTCATCAAGGGCGTGCGCAGCGGGTTGATGGACGGTAACTTTACGCCAAACGAGGAAAGGGATTCGTGGACCGATTCTGATGGGTTGACCTATTACTTTACAGGTCCTTTGCAGACCTACAATCGCGCCAAGTATGTTGTCGACAACCTGTATCACGGCATCTTCTACTGGGATATGGGAAACGATGTTCCTGTGAGTCATAAGTATAATCTGGCCAAGTGGTGCAGTTATGCGTTGAATGCCAATGTCGACACTCTCATTACCCATGTCGATGTGAAACCGTATGACAAATCATCAGGCATTAGAGAGATGCGCTATGCCGGCGGCAGGATTGAAATGGTGGGCAAAGTCAGCGTTTACAATATGGCTGGTATGCTGGTCCGCAAGGCTGCAACCAGAGAGGAAGCCGTAGGTGTGTTGCCCCGTGGCCTCTATATTTTAAAGGGTAAGGACTCTCAAGGCAAACGGGTTGTCGAGAAAGTAAATAAACAATAATAATAACCAATATTATCCACACCATGAGAAAAATTCTTTATTTCGCTGTTGTTGGAATCTGTCTGTGTGGCATTGTCGCTTGCGAAAAGGATTTCGAGAATCCTGGCGATTTTAGTGTCAAAGCCACATTGGGATTTAATCCTGCAAGTGCGCTTTCTAAGAAAGATGGCACTGTCTATGAATTCAAAGTACTAAGTGAGAAAGACACTGCTTTTGAGAGCAGTTTCGTCAAGAGTGACACTACCTTCGATGCCAGTGGAGAACCTGTCATTGGTCCCGACGGCAAAATGGTCATCAACTACGACACCATCTATTTCAAGACAGGAAAGGTGGCCCATTACTACGAGATGGATACCATCATACTTCCATCCTATGAAGACACATTTACCGTGCACATTGTTAGCAATGCACTTTGGAAGACTTCTTTCCTCAAGTTTAAGAAAACGAAGTGGTTCATCTACTACGACCTGAAGACCAATTTTGATGCAAATTCTCCCTTTGGTGGTGGTGATGGATATTATTCTTTTCGCACGCTACGTAACAAGAACAAGTCGCGCTCTGAAAAGGCCGAATATAACATCTATACCTCCGACTCGACGGTGATGTACCACTTCGTATTTGGTCAGTTGGGTGAAAAAGACTCATAAAAGAAAGGAGAACATGTTATGAGACACAGATTATTTATCATCCTGAGCTGCTTGTTCGTATCAGTAACAATGTTGGCTCAACATAAGATAACAGGTGTAGTACTCGACTCTGAAGGTGAACCAGCCATCGGTGCATCCGTCCTTGAAAAAGGAACTGTTGGGAATGGTGCCGTTACCGACATTGATGGAAAGTTTACCCTGAATCTCTCCCGTTCCAACTCCACCATCATCGTTTCCTACGTAGGCTATGACAAGCAAGAGATTGCTGTCAGAGGGCGTCACACAGTCGATGTGACCCTAAAGACCTCGACTATGGACGAAGTGGTTATCGTAGGTTTTGCCACGCAGAAGAGAATTAATGCCACTGGTGCAGTAAAGACCATCGGTGATGAGATGACAAAGGATCGTCCTACGGTGAATGCCGTTCAGTCGCTTCAGGGAGCTATTGCAGGCCTGAACATCACCAACGATGCCGGTGGTGCCCCTGGAACTTCAATGAATATTAACATTCGTGGTGTTGGTAACCTGGGTGATGGTTCCTATTCTTCCCCGCTCATTTTGATCGACGGCATGGAGGGTGACTTGAGCACCTTGAACCCTGCCGACATTGAAAACGTCTCTGTGCTGAAGGATGCTGCTGCTGCCTCCATCTATGGTTCGCGTGCTCCTTTCGGTGTGATCCTTGTAACGACCAGGAGTGGGGCGACAAACAAAAGCACAAAAGCTGAAATTCAGTATGCCGGTAATGTACGCATCAATCAGCCTGTAAATATTCCTGATCCTGTCGATGGACTGACGTTCGCCTACATGATGAACGACGCCTATCAGAACTCGGGTAATAACCCTCCCTTCAGTTCTGATAAAATTGAAAAGATTAAGGATTACATGAGTGGAAAGTCCACCCAGAACACCGACTACTATCCCACACTGGATACTTGGTTTAAGAATCAGGCTTTGTTTGGTAACACCGACTGGTATGATGTGTATGTGAAGAACCAAACCGTTTCAAACGAACACAATCTGTCGGTAAGTGGCAACGCTGGCAAGCTCAACTATCGCATCTCTGGTAACTATTTGAGCCAAACGGGTCTGTATAACTATGCCGATGAAATGTATCACCGTTTCAACATCGCTGGTAAGTTCCTGTACAAACCTCACAAGATGGTGACAGTAGGCTATAGCGTCCGCTTTGCTACTGACGGCTACAACAAACCATCTGCTATCGACGACCAAGGTCTATTTTATCACAATCTGGGACGCCGTGCTTCGGTGGTGCCTGTTATCAACTCCATGAGCGGAGAGTATTCTGAAGACTCCATGATCCCTGCCGTCAAAGATGGTGGACGCATCAATCGTCGCACGAAGAAATTCTACAATCAAGGAAGTTTGGTTGTAGAGCCTATCAAAAACTGGAAGATTCATGTTGAGATTAACAGCCGTCTCGAGTGGAATCCTTACACTCGCGGCTTCAATCCGCTTCCCTTCCACATGCCTTCGGGAAAACTCGCTTATATGCTGGTCAACGAAGGTGTTGACCCCAAGCATACGGTCAATGCCAATGGTACTTATTCCGTCTTCCCAGACTATGGTGAGAGTTATCGGGAAAATGCCGAGACAAGGATCAACTTCTTTGGCAACAATGTCTACACCGACTACAAACTCACCATCAAGGATGCACATAACTTTACGTTCTTGTTAGGTGAGCAGACCGAGTATTGGAAGCGCAATACCGATCGTGTGGGTTATTACTATTCAAAGTATGTCGATAAGGATACCAAGGAATACGTCGACGAAGGCATCAAGCACGACATGACTCCCACCAACTATCAAGAAGATTGGTCATCGATGGGCTTCTTTGCTCGTGTGAACTATGACTATAAGTATCGTTATCTGGCAGAAGTGAACTTCCGTGCCGATGGTGCTAGCCGTTTCCCCAACGATCAACGATGGGGTTACTTCCCCTCTGTATCTGCCGGTTGGAATATTGCAGAGGAACCCTTCATGGAGCGTGTACAGCGGTCGTTCCTCGACATGCTGAAATTGCGTGGCTCATACGGAACGCTCGGAAACCAGAACACCACCTCATGCTATCCCTACTATCAGCAGATGAAGGACGTAGGCTCTACAGTCATCATAGGTGGCGAACAGGTTAACATGCTTCCTGTCTATTCACCTTATTCCACATCCCTGACATGGGAGACTATTGAGAATGCAGGTCTAGGTCTTGACTTCGCACTGTTCGGCAGTAGACTTTCCGGTTCGTTCGACATCTTCCAGCGTACGACAAAGGACATGGTTGGACCTGCAGCAACATTGTCGGCTCTTTATGGTGCATCAGCTCCAAGGACAAACAATGCCACCTTGCGTACACGTGGATGGGAATTGGAGATGAAGTGGCGCAGCAATATCAACAAGTTCATCTATGGCATCGGATTCAGCCTTTCTGACTACAATTCGGTCATTACCAAGTATTACAATTCCACAGGTCAGTGTACTAATGCTAGTAATGGCACATATTGGTATGAGGGAAAGAGTATCGGTGAAATCTGGGGTTATGAGTTCCAAGGCATCGCAAAGAGCGACGACGAGATGAACGCACATCTGGCAGTTGCCGACCAGTCGGCACTTGGCAGCAAGTGGGGCGGTGGCGACATCATGTATCGCGACCTCAATGGTGACGGTAAGGTTGACGGTGGTAGTTACACACTTGACGACCACGGCGACCTGAAACGCATAGGTAATTCCACACCTCACTACGCCTACTCTATCACGCTCGACGGTCAGTACAAGTGGCTCGACTTCCGCATCTATTTCCAAGGCATCGGAAAGCGCGACTATGTGTTCACAAACTCTGCTCCTTATTGGGGTATAGCTGCTGAGTGGCAACGCACACTGTATAAGGATCACCTCGACTACTTCCGCTTTGCAGGCAGTGAATTGGGTGCGAACCAAGATCCTTTCTATGGCCGTATTCGTATTGATGGAAATAACATCAAAGTTTGCGACCGCTATGTTGAGAATGCTGCTTATTGCCGTCTGAAGAACGTACAGATAGGTTTCACTATCCCATTCAAGGGCAACGCAAAGAAGATTATCAAGCACTGTCGTTTCTATATCTCGGGTGAGAATCTTCTCACTTTCACCAAGCTGAGAATATTCGATCCTGAGGCACTCAATGGCAGTGACTGGGGTGCTGGTAAGGCATATCCTCAGTATCGCACATACTCTGTGGGTGCTAACATCAAGTTCTAACTATGTCCAACAATATTAATGCATAAGAATATGAAAAAGTATATAGGAATAGTTTTGTTGCTGTTTACGGGGATGTTGGTTTCTTGTGACGACTTCCTGCAGCGCGAACCTTTGTCATATGGCAGTGAGGCTTCATATTTTAAGACAGCCTATGATTATCAGTTGTCGGTGAATGCCTTCTATGAATATCTTCCTAAGAATAGTACTCTTTGGGGTGGCATCTACTCACAGGACACCAAGAGCGACAACCAAGCCGGAAGTGGTTACCAGTCCGTCTTCTTAAGCGACGGCAATTACAAGACCGTGGCACAGGGTTCATCGGGATGGTATTTCTCCAACCTGCGCGCCATCAACTTCTTCTTGAAGAAGGCCGACGAGACGATTGGTAATATCAGTGACGACAAGGCATTGGCCAATCATTATATAGGCGAAGGTTACTGGTTCCGAGCTTACGACCACTTCCGCCTGCTACGCACCTTCGGAGATGCTCCAATCCTGAAGACGCAACTCTCCGACAATCAGGCTGTTCTTGCAAATGCTAGCAAGCGCTATCCGCGCAATGAGGTGGCCCGCTTTATTATTGAGGACCTTGAAAAGGCGGCCGACCTAATGAAAGATAAAGCCCCTGCTTCAGGTCGTCTCTGTAAGACTACCGCTTACGCACTCATTTCCCGCGTAGCTCTTTACGAGGCCACTTGGGAGAAGTATCATGCAGGTACATGTTTTGTGCCTGGTAACAGCAAGTGGGTAGGCGCAAAGTCATGGCCCAACTACAAATTCCCCGCAGGGAGTGCAGAGGCAGAGATTAATTTCTTCCTTGACAAGGCTATCGAGTATTCTGCAAAGGTGGCCGACGAACGCGCTCTTGACAAAGATTTCGTAGGAATGTTCACGAATTGGGAGACTCAGTTTGGTGACGACGATGAGGTCATACTGGCTCGATACTACCAGAATGGCGTTGCCGCTCACAGTTGCTCGGCTTACCTCAAGAATGGTGGCGGATGTGGTGTCACGCGTGCTGCTGTCAACACCTTCCTCATGAAGAATGGTCTGCCCATCTATGCAGAGGGAAGTGGCTATTTGGGTGACCAGACCACCTACGAGGAATTGACTGGGCGCGATGATCGTCTAACAGCATCTGTTCGTGCTGCCGGTAGTTTCATCAACACTAAGAAAGATCCTGAGACGGGCAAATATGTCAACGACACCATCTATTACTATCGTCCTCAACTCTGGGTAGCAGCCAACGAGAAGTCCACCACGGGCTACGACCTGCAGAAATGGCTTAGCAACGACGTCGTACAACAAAAGCAGTATTACACAACGACTGCCGTTCCTCTGTTCCGCGCCGCAGAGTGTTACCTCAACTATATTGAGGCCTATTACGAGCGCAACGGCAATCTGGGAGGCAATTGTGATAAATACTGGAAAGCCCTGCGCCAGCGTGCTGGAGTCGATCCTGACTATCAAAAGTCCATTGCTAACACCGACCTCAGTAAGGAAAATGACTTGGCAGTATGGTCACACGGAAAAGAAGTCGACAAGACTCTCTACAACATTCGTCGTGAACGTCGCTGTGAGTTGTTGGCTGAAGGCATGCGCTATGACGACCTTCGCCGCTGGAGGACACTTGACATGATGAAAAACTATCAGCCCGAGGGTATGCATCTTTGGAATACACCAATGGAAAAGATGTATGACAGCAAGCAAATTGACGCCACCGTGGTGTCACAGAGCAATGTGTCGGAGTACATCCGTCCGCTGCAAATTAGCTCTACCTCTGCTGCATATCAAGGTTACACCTTCCCCAAACCTCACTATCTCGATCCCATTCCCATCTCTGAATTCCTGCTCAATACCAGTAGCGACGGTGTAACCCCCACAGCTGCAGGCATGAGTATGCTTTATCAGAATCCTGGTTGGCCTGTTGATGCTGACGGTCCAGCAGACTATAGTTACGACTGTGACTAATAACCTCACAGAGAACACAGGGTAATCGGGTATCCGAAAGGAAATGTCTAGAAACGAAACAAGAGCGCAATTTGCGCTCTTGTTCTCTTTTTATCTCAGGAGTCAGTTTTTTATTCTTCTTGTTGCTCTTCTTCGTAATGCTGGAAGAGGAAGTCGTTGTAGGGATATTTCTGTACGTGGAGTTCGCGAACTTTGTTGTAAAGGATTTGTTTTAGTTCGTCGATGTTGGTGCGCTCGCGGGCAGAGATGAAGATGCAATCGCCATGCAGGCGTGCCATCCAGGTGCTCATGAGATCGGCAAGGGGGATGTTTTCTCGTGTGGCCTCTGTCAGGTCGTCGGCGTCTTTTTCCACCCATTGGTAAGCATCGACTTTGTTGAAGACAATCATCTGCGGACGGTCGGCACAGCCAAGGTCGGATAGTGTCTTATCGACAACTCGGATTTGGTCCTCGAAATCGGGGTGTGAGATATCGACAACATGCACTAGCAGATCGGCTTCGCGTACTTCGTCGAGGGTGGACTTGAACGAATCGACAAGGTCAGTGGGCAGCTTTCGTATGAACCCTACGGTGTCGGAGAGCAGGAAGGGAAGATTGTCGATGATGACCTTGCGGACGGTGGTGTCGAGAGTGGCAAAGAGCTTGTTTTCGGCAAAGACTTCGCTCTTGGCGAGGAGGTTTAGCAGGGTGCTCTTGCCCACGTTGGTGTAGCCCACAAGTGCCACACGTATCATGCGTCCGCGACCTGAACGCTGGGTCTGTTTCTGCCGGTCGATGTCGGCTAAACGTTGCTTCAGGAGTGACATGCGGTTGAGGATGATGCGGCGGTCCATCTCCAACTGTGTCTCACCAGGACCGCGAAGACCTACAGAGCCTTTGCCTCCTCCACCTCCTGAACCGCCTCCTTGGCGTTCGAGGTGCGTCCAAAGGCGTTGCAGACGGGGAAGCATGTAGCGGTACTGTGCCAGTTCAACCTGCGTCTTGGCGTTAGCCGTTTGGGCTCGCATGGCGAAGATGTCGAGAATGAGACTGGTGCGGTCGAGAATCTTGACTTTGAGTTCAGCTTCGATGTTGCGCAACTGCTTGGCAGAGAGTTCGTCGTCGAAGATGACCATGGAGATTTCGCGTTCTTGGTCTTCCTCGGCTTGGATATAGGCTCGTATCTCCTGAAGTTTGCCTATACCGAGGTAAGTGACGCTGGATGGACCGTTCATGCGCTGTGTGAATCGCTTCACGGTGACGGCTCCTGCCGTAGTGGCCAGAAACTCCAGTTCGTCGAGGTATTCTTGTGTCTTGCGTTCGTTTTGCTGTGGGGTTATGAGACCCACGAGGACGGCTGTCTCAGGTCCTCCCTCTTCATGATAGAACTTCTGTTTCGATGTATCTCCAAGTCCCTCCTGCATGCGAGTGGCAGAGGTGGAAGAAACACCTCTCCCAACCTCTCCCAAAAGGGAGGAGTAATATGTTCTATCTTTTTTCGCCATGTTTGTTTATTTTTAAGGAGTTAACAGCCCTTTGGGCTGAGGAGTTATCGGCTTTTGGCCTTGGGAGTTATGTGAGCTTGCTCACGGAGGATAGTATTGTCCCTTTAACTCCCTTTAACTCCCTTTTAACTCCCCTTTAACTCCCTTTCATTAGCTTGCTATGCAAGCGCAGTTACTTCACTTTTATTACCAGATACTTGCTAATGCTCCAGAACTTGTTGGGGGCTGTAATACGAAGCACGTATTCGCCACGCTGATCCTTCTGCAAGGTGTAGCTGCCAGCTGGGTGGTTGGTGAGCATGTCAGCATTCTTGCTATAGAGTTTGATTTCTTTGACTGTGCGGATGTCGATCTTTGTAAAATAGTCTTTATTGAAGTCACCCGTCTTCAGTACGTCGCCGTCCTTCAGTATCTTTTGTTCCTTCAGTTCGGCCTTGGTGCCAAACACGAACCAAGCGGTGTGCAGGTCTTTGTCCTGTGCGGCCACGGTCTCTGACTTCTGGCGGTTCTCTTGTGTCAGCGTGTTCACGTTCTCGCTCAGGTTTTCAATCTGTTCGCCTTGTTCGGCAATGGTGATGTCCTTCTCGGCCAGCGAAGCCTCCATCTCTTGTATGCGTTGGTTCTGAGTTTCGAGTTGGTCCTTCAGGTTCTGGATGGTCTTCTCCAGTGCTTTAGCATTAATGGTGGTAGTTTTCAGTTTCTCCTGCAACTGGGCGATGAGTTCGCGGTTTTGTTGCATGGCCTGCTGGATGTACTGCATGTTTTCCTGAATGACCCCGCGAGCCGATGCACTCTCGGGATTACCGTCGGCTACGGTGATACGACCTTCGGCCTCGTTGATGCGGGCAAAGCCTTCCTGAACTTCGTTGACACACGACATGATTTCGTTTAGTTCATCGTCCTTCTGGTTGATAACCTGCATGAGAGAGTCGCGTTCACGGTTAACCTCTTCGTTGACGGGTTTGGTAAATTGGTCACATGATGCCAGTGTCACAACGGACAGGGCAAGAATCATTAACTTTTTCATAGTTTATTCTCCTTTTTCTAATTGTTTACGTTGATATTTTGATAGCTTTTTGGGTTTCTCAGCGTTGTAAGAGTCGTCGGTATGATCAGTGTTATCCAATTTCTCAGACTTCTCAGAGCATCCCCCTATAATAATCACGAATTCGCCTCGAGGTTCGTTTTCTTGGAAATGAGCTAGCACATCCTCGAGATTGCCTCGCACGCTCTCCTCGTGCATCTTCGATATCTCGCGACAGACGGAGACAGGACGGCCGGCACCAAAGGCCTCGATGAACTGTTCCAATGCCTTCACCACACGATGAGGACTCTCATAGAATATCATGGTGCGCGGTTCGTCGGCCAGTTCCTGCAAGCGCGTCATTCTGCCTTTCTTCTGAGGCAGGAATCCTTCGAAGCAGAACTTGTCGCAAGGCAGACCTGAGGAAACGAGTGCAGGCACGAAGGCTGTTGCGCCAGGCAACGTGATGACTTCAACTCCTGCTTGTATGGCTTCGCGCACCAACAGATAGCCTGGGTCGCTTATGCCTGGTGTACCAGCGTCGCTAACCAAAGCCATTGACTCGCCGCCTTGCAGACGAGAGACAATGCTTGAGACAACCTGATGTTCGTTGAACTTGTGGAAGGAAAGCATGGGGCGATGGATGTCGTAGTGGCGAAGAAGATTGCCCGATGTGCGCGTGTCCTCAGCCAAAACCAAATCGGCCTCTCGCAAAACGCGAAGGGCGCGCATGGTGATGTCTTCCAAGTTGCCTACTGGAGTAGGTACAACGTATAGCGTTCCCATATTTCTGTGCAAAAATACGAATTATTTTACATTTTACATTTTACATTTTACATTTATTTGTATCTTTGTCCCGAAAATAACATTTTTTATACTTATTATATATGAAAACGACAATGATTAAGTGGCTGACAATGGGTGTATTGCCCATTTTGGCAATCATCTTCATGAGTGCAAAGGCCAATGAAGTCATGACTCGTGACAAGGGCACTTATGTGGTGAATACCACCACATTGGCTGCTGACGTAAATGGTTATCTGGAGACAACTCCCTTACTTATCTACATCAAGGGTAATAAGATTGACCACATCGAAGCATTGCCCAATCAGGAAACGCCGAAGTATTTTTTCCGTATCAAGAAGGAATTGTTGAATAAATGGGATGGTAAGGACGTGAAGAAAGTGCTGAAGGAACTGAATCCTGAAACCGACGTCGTGACGGGGGCTACCTATTCTTCGAACGCTGTAGTGGAAAACCTCAAGCGCGGACTTCAGTACTACCAGAAAAACAAGAAGTAGAAGATGTCATTGACCATAGCAGAAAGGAATGGCGAAATCATGCGTCAGGGACGTGTGGAGGTCATTTGTGGTTCTATGTTCTCGGGCAAGACCGAGGAACTCATCCGACGCATGAAACGGGCAAAGTTTGCCAAACAGAAGGTGGAAATCTTCAAACCGGCTATCGACACCCGATATTCAGAAGAGGATGTGGTGAGTCACGAAGGAAACTCCATTCCCAGCACTCCTGTTGATTCTTCGGCAAGCATCCTCCTGATGTCGGCCGACAACGAAGTGGTGGGTATCGATGAGGCTCAGTTCTTCGATCCGGGTATCGTGGACGTATGCAATGAACTGGCTAGTCGTGGTGTACGCGTCATCGTGGCAGGACTTGATCTCGACTTCCAGGGTCGTCCCTTTGGACCTATGCCAGCCCTTTGTGCTATTGCCGACGATGTGGCCAAACAGCATGCCATCTGTGTGCGTTGTGGTGCTCTGGCTTATGTCAGTCATCGCATTGTCGCAGGTGAGAAGCAAGTGATGCTTGGCGAGAAGCAGGAGTACGAACCCCTGTGTCGCCATTGCTATCAGGAAGCGATGAAAGGCTAAGGATTGAGCATTGAGCATTGAACATTGATAAAGGTTTAGGGCAAAAGTCTCTTTATATATTATTCTTTATTCATTAGCGTAAGCGCAAACCAATCATGTTAGAAAAGAAGATAACGTTCGACAGTTTCATTCGAGGCACACTGATTGTTGCTGTTATCGTGGCCATCATCTTGTTGGTCAAGAGGCTCAGTTCTGTCCTCCTACCCTTCTTTATCGCTTGGTTGTTGGCCTACATGCTTTATCCACTGGTGCGTTTCCTGCAATACAAGTGCAAACTGCGCAATCGCGTTTTCAGCATTGCCGTTGCCCTTATTCTGGTGCTGGCAGGTCTGACGGGAATCATGTTTCTCGTTGTTCCACCCATCATCGACGAAGTGACGAAACTCAGTGAATACATTGCGCCATTGGCTCACCAATATCTGGGAGAGAGTGGCATCGTGGACAGCATCGACAAGTTCATCAAGCAATTTGTCAACGAGAACTCCATCGTAAAGCTCATTCAGCAAAATAATGTGATGGACGCCTTGCAGGCAGGTCTGTCACAAGTGTGGAGCCTCATTGCTCAGACATTGGGTTTCATCGTGGGCATCTTCACGGTGTTTGTTGTCTTCCTCTACATGTTCTTCATCTTGCTCGACTATGAGAAACTCAGTGCTGGCTTCATCCATCTGATTCCTTCCGAACAGCGCCCCTTTGCAACTCAACTGATAGGTGACGTGGAGAAAGGTATGAATTCATATTTTAGAGGACAGTCGCTTATTGCCTTCATCGTTGGCATACTGTTCAGCATAGGTTTCCTCATCATCGACTTCCCGTTGGCAGTGGGTTTAGGACTCTTTATAGGTTTACTGAATCTGGTTCCTTATCTCCAGCTGATAGGTTTCATCCCGACCATCGTCCTTGCCTTGATGAAGAGCATCGAAACGGGTCAGAACTTCTGGATCATCCTGCTTATGGCTCTGGCCGTCTTTGCCGTAGTACAAGCTATTCAGGATCTTTATCTCACGCCTCGCATCATGGGACATGTAATGGGACTTAATCCTGCCGTCATCCTTCTCTCCCTCTCCATTTGGGGTTCACTATTAGGATTCATCGGACTGATTATTGCCCTTCCATTAACAACGCTTTGTCTCTCCTACTATAGCCGATTTGTCCTAAAAGAATAGAAAATAAGTGCAGTAGGATACAATTTTTAATTCAACCTTTGACGCTCCTACGGAGAGTCGAAAGTAGGCTGCATCTCGGAAAATACAAATAAAAGTACAATAGTGCTACGCACTTCGGCTTATGCCTTATATTATATAAACATGACACTAAAATCATGATACCTCATGGTTTTTATGTCATGTTTTCATAATTTTCTGTTCTTTTATTTGTAATTTCGCTCGATTTGCACTACCTTTGCACCCGCATTCACGAAAATGCATTTGGCTGACTCGCTAGCTCAGCTGGTAGAGCACAACACTTTTAATGTTGGGGTCTCGGGTTCGAACCCCGAGCGAGTCACTGAAGAGAGGAACGAGAGTTCCTCTTTTTTTTGTTTCAAATCAAACTTAAGTTCGATGGAGTGAAGACCTAAGGCCTTATGCTGGAAGACCGGAGGCCTTAAGCCTGAATGCCTAAGGCTCGGTATTGCCCAGGCGTCATTCCTGTTTCACGCTTAAAGAATTTGGTCAATGAAGCAGGACAGGGGAAAAGGAGGCGTTCGGAAATCTGTGCTATACTCTCATCGCTATAAGCCAACCAAACCTTAATCTCCTTCACGGCTGTCTGGTTGATCCAATGCATCACTGTGCGGTCGCTCTCTTGCTTGACCAGTGTGCTCAGGTAGTGAGGGGCTATGCAAAGTTTCTCGGCATAGAAGGGAATGTTGCGCTCCTTTGCAGCATGCAGACTCACCAATGAGAGAAAGCGTCGCATCGTTTCCTGTTGGCGATTGGTGGGTCGGTTCATCATTGCTTGTCCGTGTTGCCTATCGACGTAGATCAGAAGCGAACGCGTGAGCAAGTTCACGTTATCCTGCGAGAAAGGTTCCTGATGGACCATATCCCACAAGAGTTTGAAATGCTGTTCGACGATGGGCATTGTCACGTCGGTAAGTACCAAACGTATGAAGCTTGGACGCTCTTTCGTTTCGTCATGATCGTTGTATTTGCTGAGTCGACTGTCATAACAGAAGGCATCGAACTCAAAGTCCTCCGAATGTTCTTTCTTTTCCACCAGCGTGTCGGCATAGAACACAACAAGGTCGCCTGCACGGAAAACATAGTCGACCAAGTTGAAGGAATAGCTTGCCCAACCGCGTTTTACCCAGACAAATCGGTTCTCTTGCAGACGATAAGGTTGAGTGGAGAAAAGGAACTCGCGATGTCGAATATCGAAATTATGTAACATCCAGAACCAGTCGTGCAGGAAAATCTCGCCTTGCCCCTTCCAGTTCTCGGTGTTACTGAATAGCTCGAGTGATATGGTGTCGACTAACATGGCAACAAATGTAATACTTTCTTACAAATTGGCAATAAAAAATACAAAAATGTTAACGCACGCGTGCGAAATAACCTCTAATTTTGCACGCAATTATTTATTTATCTTTAATTTATGAAGAAAAAGTCGCTTTTCATTGCTATTTTTATGCTTAGTTCTGTGGCCACTTTTGCAGGTGGTCTGATGACTAACACCAACTATCACATTGCCTTCGACCGCATGATGGCACGTGGTGCTTCGTTTGACATTGATGCTGCCTACAGCAACCCTGCAGGTCTGGCTTGGGGACACGAGGGATGGCAATTGTCATTCAACGTGCAGAAGCCTTTCCAGTATCGTAATATTGAAGCCACACTGGCACAGCCTTATGCAACGGCTCTTGGTTTTGAGCAACATAAGTTCAAGGGCAAGGCAACGGCCAATCCTTTCGTGCCTGCCTTGTTTGGTTCATACAAGCACGATAAATGGGCTGTCAGCCTGATGGCTGGCATCGTTGGAAGTGGTGGCAAGGTTACTTACGAGGACGGTATTCCTATGTTGGTAGTACCCATTCGAGCGCAATTGACTGCAAGTGGTCTCACACCTAATTATTACGACCTCGATGCCTATATGCAAGGCAAGCAGTACATCTATGGCGTGCAGGCTGCTTTCACCTATCGCTTCAACGACCATTGGTCGGCAGCAGCAGGGCTTCGTGGAAACATTTATAGCGGCTTTAGTCGCGGCCATATCGTGGCAAAGGTTAATCCCTTGGTTATGATGGCAACAGGCTTGCCTGAAGAAGCAGTGAACATGCAACTCGATGTGGATCAAAAGGGATTTGGCGTATGTCCGATTCTCAGCGTTAACTATAAGCTCGACCGCCTGGTAGTGACAGGCCGCTATGAGTTCCGTTCAAAGTTGAACATCCCCAATGAGACCAATGCACTTAGCATTGCGAAAGCAGGACAGGGCAACACTGACATCAAGGCTATGGCTGAGGCTTATGGCAATGAGGCCACAATAGCGGCTCTTACTCCCGTTCTTGGACCTGAAATGACCAATGCCATTGGAGCCTACCTGCCCAAGGCAAAGACTCGTTACGACATGCCTGCATTGCTTTCAGTTGCTGTCGGGTATGAGTTCATCCCCGAAAAGTTCCGCGGTACATTGGAGTATCACTGGTTCGACGACAAACATGCAAAGATGGCAGGTGAGCGTCAGGAAACCTTGAAGCACGGCACTCAGGAAATCCTAGTTGGACTTGAGTACGACATCAACAAGGTAGTTACTGTTTCGGCAGGTGCTCAGCGCACGGACTATGGCCTGTCTGATGACTATCAGACCAACACCTCGTTTGCCTGCGACAGTTACTCTGTGGGTTTTGGTGCCGCATTTAATGTCACTGATCACCTTCGCGTCAATGCAGGTTATTTCTGCTCTATCTACAAGGACTACAACCGCAATATCAGTTACAGTACTATCCCCGTTGCAGAGACCTACTCGCGCACCAATCACGTCTTTGGTTTGGGCTTTGACTACAAGTTCTAAGGCGTTTTAACTTATTTTATACAAATCTTCGCTTGTGCGTTGATTCTTTATTCGTACCTTCGCAGCGTTATCGCATAAACTTTTAGATACAATGAAGAATCAACGCATCTTTTTATTCGTAGCACTTGCTGCTATTGTTTCCCTGTGGGGATGTAAGGACATTCCCACGAACACAACTCAATGTAACCTTGTCGAAATTGCCGACGGCGAGGGTAATGATAGCGCTCACATCAAGTTCGTCCTTCCTTGGTATGGCGACAAACGCGTGAACGAGGCCATCGTAGAGCAACTCAATGAGTCGTTTGGCGGAGGCTATGAAGGCTCTTATAGTGATGTCGATTCCATGGGTCGCTATTATCTGGCATACTACATGCAAGAGATGAAGAGAGACCGTTCCGAGATAGAGAACGAGATGCCTTACGAGCGCAGCCTCTCAGCCATCCTCTCTGAAGAGACAGATGACTATGTGACCATCGACGTCCAAGAGTATCAATATACGGGTGGTGCTCATGGTGGAACGACTTCCTATGGACTCACCTTCCGCAAGTCCGATGGCCGGCAGATGGGAAAGAATATCCTGAACAATCTCGTAGGCGATGACGAGTGGAATGATATGGTGAAGCAACAGCTGATGGAATACTTCGATGTGAAGACAGAAGAAGAGTTGCACGACAACCTGCAACTGTCTCCCGACTACTTCCCCTTCATCCCCCTGCCTCAGACCGAGCCTTGCCTTACCGAGAAAGGCCTTGTCTTCACCTATCAGCAATACGAGATAGCCTGCTACGCCGCAGGTATGCCAAGCTATGTCATTCCTTACGACAAGCTGAAGAAATACCTCAACCGCACGGGCAAACAATTATTGGAAAAGTATTATTCGTTTAACTCCTAAAAGAATACAACAATGAAAGCATTGAAAGAACACAGCACACTCCTGTCGGCCGTCGTTGTCGCTTTGGGTTTATGTTTCCTTGGATGCAGCATCAAGAGCGGTATCGTTCGCTTCAAGACGCTTGATCGCCACATCACAGTCAAGGGTCTGTCGGAGCGCGAAGTTCCTGCCAACAAGGTTACTTGGCCTCTCATGTACAAGGAACTGGGCAATGACCCATCGGCCATGTATGAGCTCATCGAGCAGAAGAATCAGAAGGTAGTGGCTTTCCTCAAAGCCGCTGGACTGAAGGACACAGAGATTAGCGTCAATTCGCCTACTATCCGTGACCGTCAAGCCGATAATTATGGCAACGAAATCATGAAATACCGCTATAAGGCTTCGTGCGTTATCACGGTTACCTCTACAGATGTCGATAAGGTTCGTAATCTTATGAACCGCCAGTCGGAATTGATGAAGCAAGGCATTGCACTTATTGCCGAAGAGTATGGCGACCAGAATGTTAGCTACGAATACACTGGCCTGAACGAGATTAAGCCTGAGATGGTGCAGGAAGCCATGAAGAATGCCCTCACCACAGCCGAGCAGTTTGCTCAAGATGCACATGCAAAGCTTGACGGCGTCATCAATGCCCAGCAGGGACAGTTCAGTATCGAGGACCGTGACGCAAATACGCCTTACATCAAGAAGGTACGCGTTGTGAACACGGTTACGTATGCCATCAAGTAAGGATGGAATGAGGCAAGACATTGCTATCTTCACGCTTACTTCGCAGTTGCACGACGAACAGGTTGTTGCTGCATCTACGCGTGAGTTCTTGGATTCCTTGGGAATCGAGTTTGAAATGAAGGGTGCCGACTATGCCGAATACGGACAGTCGCCCCTTTCATTAATATATGTGCGCACGGGTGGGACAGAAGGCATCTTCCGTCAACTCCTTCCTCAGTTACGAAGGACTGGCCAACCCTTCCGCCTGCTTACCTCAGGTACCAGCAATTCACTGGCGGCTTCGATGGAGATACTCTCTTATCTGCGACAGCAAGGAATGCCGGGCGAGATACTGCATGGTTCGGTTCAGTACATCCGTCATCGTATCGAGGTGCTACGCAGGGTTGAGTTGGCTCGTCGTCAGCTGAAGGACTGTCGGTTGGGCATCATAGGTGAACCGTCCGACTGGCTTATTTCCAGTTGTGCCGATCGCGAGGCTGTGCTCCAGCGATTGGGCATTGAGTTGGTGGACATACCTATGTCTGCGCTTCAAAGTCGACTGAGTAAAATCAAGTCAGTCGAGAATGTTCCGTCATTCGACTGCAAGGATTGTCCTTCGTCAGTGCAGGTTTCTTTGCCTGATGCCGAACGCATTTATCAGGCTCTTCGCCAGTTGGTTGACGACTATAAACTGAAAGGCTTCACACTGCGCTGTTTCGACCTGCTTACAACTATTCATAACACGGGCTGCATGGCCTTGGCTCGACTGAACAGCGAAGGTCTTGTGGCAGGTTGCGAAGGCGATGTTCCCGCCATGCTTTCCATGATGGTGGTGCGCTCGCTATTAGGCGTGTCGGGTTTCCAGGCTAATCCTGCTCGCATCGATCCCGAGACGGGTGAGATGACGCTGGCTCATTGCACCATTCCTTTCGATATGGTGGAGCGTTACGAACTGGACACTCACTTCGAATCGGGTATAGGTGTGGGCATTCGCGGATACATGTCCTTGGGACCAGTGACTTTGTTCAAGGTTTCTGGTGATTTGACTCGCCATTTCATTGCCGAAGGCGAACTGGTTCGCAATGAATCGCGTCCCAATCTTTGCCGCACGCAACAGGTCATCCAACTCCATGATGCCTCGCAGGCGCGCTATTTCCTGACCAACCCCATAGGCAATCATCACATCGTAGTGCCTGGGCATGTGGCCGAACTCCTGCAAGGGCTTATGGGTGATTGAACGAAGGTTCGATTCTGAGAAGGCTTAGGCTCGAGCATAATTGAATATAGGTTCAAGTGCAATCGAATATAGGTTCGAGGCGCCTCGAACCTATGTTCGTTTTTAGGTGTACTTAGATTCGGAATCTCAGTTGCAAGGATAAGTCCTGTTTCCAAGGGCTATCGATGAGTTGCATACCTGAGCCCTGACTCTCGCGGTCGGTATATCGGGTTATCGAATACAAGAGTTCTGCCGTCAGGCGTTGCTTCCAGAAGGTGTAGTGTGCGCTTGTCGCGAGGCGGAAGCCCTTGCCGTAATACATGGGGAATCGGAACATGTTGGTGAGAAGAGGCTCGTACTGGAATAGTCGTGTGTTATAGTTCGGGCTATTGAAATAGGTTAGCAAGGCCGTCAAATCTCCGTCCTTCTTCTTGAACCTCAGTCTCTGACTCACAGCCCACCCTACCCCGCTGTTATCGACGCTATGCATGAGCAACGTCGATTGCAGGCGCAGGTACTTGCCTTGCATACGGGTGTATTGCAAGCGAAGTCGATTGTGCACTCTCATCTGGTCGCTTTCCTCCTTCCGTTTCAGTTGATAGCGCACGCCAATCGTGTTATTCCGCTTTATTTGATACTCAACCTGCGTCATCAGTTCCTGTCCTTGACTGCTGTGGGTCATGCTATAGCGAGGCCAGGGATTATAGAAGAAGTCGATGTAAGCCACCACGTTAAGTCGTCCCATCGGAGTCGCGTCCAGTCGTAGCATTCCACCACTTTCGTTTTGCACGCGGCTGTTCTCGCTCAGGGCTGAGGCATAGAACGAATAATATTTATAGGAATAGAAGCGATGAGAAGCCGTCAGCATGTACTTGTCCGTTATTTTCCACGAGGCTCGATGCAGGGTCGCCCAACCTCCCTTTTCCGTGCTGTAAGCCGTCTCTCCTGACACCTTGAACCACACGTGGGAATAGCCGTAGTTTGCACCTACGACTCCGAAGTCGCGTCCACTGGGATAGAAGCGACGATACACAGCATCGCCAGGCGATAAATCCCGATGAAATCGTTGAAAATAACCTGTCAGGCCTGCGTGGAACCCATGATTCTTCCACGTCAGATTTCCTCCCGCCATCGTGCTTTTCAGGTTGTGTTTCTTGTCGAGTTCGCTATTGGTCCTATGCAATCCATTGGTCAGCAGAGTGCTAACGGTTCCGTCATCGCGCAGGGTGGCATCGAGACGGCGATAGGACAACCATACAGAACCGTTGAAATGCTTTCCTCCCAACGTGGTTGCCACGCCTCGGAAGTAGTTGTATTCGTCCATTCCTCGCTTTGAACGTATGCCTTGGGTGGGTTGCATCATACCGCTCTTGCCTGTGGAAAAGCCGCTGTTCACCACCAGTCCTTCACCAAATCCCAGTCGGAAATCACCAAAGTTGAGCGTACGTAAGATGCCGATGTCATGCAGACTTAGGTATCCGCCATAGTGGTCCCAACCTTTGTTGCCACGAAATGGTTCGCCTTGGTCCTTCTCTGCCGATAGTCCTGCTTCCAGATGCTTACTGCTTGTCAGCCGATAACGCAGATTGTGGTAGAGTGTACTCCCTTTATAACCTCCTTTGTTTGGAGGATAGGAATAGCCTAAACGATAATAGAAAGGTATGTCAACCCTTGTACTCAGTTCGTGATGGCTATGCTTGAGCATCGATTTCAGGCTAAGTGTGTCTTTCTTGTCATAAGGCCAAACGTCGGCAGAAACAAATAGAGAAAGAAATCGACGAGTGCGTAAATCTATCGATGAAATGGCCATTAATTCGCCTAACGACCGCATGCCTCCATGCAGGAAAATGTATGTGTGTATCTCCTCAATCTGCTCATCGTCTAAGAACGGGAGTTGTTGCAACTGTTCGCGAGTGGCTGTGTTGATATCCATTGGGTGTGCCGCCAACTGAGCCAGTTCTTCCATTTGCTGCGTCCAGTTTTCCTCTTCGGCATACTGGTCGTCCGCCATATCCTCAACAAAGTCTTGCCAGGTGTAAGGCGTTTGGGCACAAAAAAACTGACCTTGCATCAGGAGGATGCAGGCCAGTATGATATTTTTATGCCATTTCATCGGTATTTTCTTAGAATACGGGTTCTCCGACGCAGGCACTGGGTTCTTGGATGTGCAGAAGCGAACAGATGGTGGGGGCAATGTCGGTTATATGCACCGTGTGATTGCTTTCGGCTTGTGGCACACCATTGCCCAGAAAGACTAGCGGAATATGCACGTCGTCGGGTCCCCAAAGCATGTGGCTTGCGCCCTTTAGGTTGTCTGTGCCATAGCGGAAGGCTTCCATCACACCGCCCTTAGGAACGATTTGAATCTGACCTGTTCTGCCTGGGTAGAAGCCGTTTTGCGTCATCGAACGAATGGGTTCGGGGATGTTGTCGGGCATACGTTCTACGTCGAAGGCAAAATGCACGAAGTCCTGCGTACGTAAGTAATTGACCACCAAGTCTACTATGTCGTTTCGATTGAGTCCTTTTTCTTGCATCAACGGTTCGTTGAGCATCACCTTGAAGCTGCTGATTCCCATCACCACCCTGTCTGCGACTCCTGTCTTGTCGGTAATCATCTGGTTGAGGTCTTTCACTAATTGCGTCGATTCCCAAACCTCGGCCGGAATCTTGTTGTCCATGCGCCACTGAAGGTTGTGACTGCCTGCGTGGTCGGCAGTAAGGAAGGCTGTCCACTCTCCCTCGCCTACACGTTCGTCGAGGAACTTAAAGAAGCGGTCCAGGTCGCGGTCAAGCCATAGGTAGGCATCCTCTACAAGTGACGAGTTACAACCTACGCGGTGGGCGATGGCATCGGTGGAGGAGATGCTCACGCACAACATATCGGTAAATTCGTCCTTCCCGAGTTCTTCGCCAACAACGGCGGCTTGTGCCATATCGAAGGTAAGTGTGGCACCCCAGGGACTTACGCGTACTTCATCGCCAACCTTTATCTCTATGCGTTCGTCCAAAGGATGGCTCTGCACGTAAGTTTCTTTCGGATACATCATCTTATTCGGCCAGTCGCGTTTCATATATTCTTTGCCCAGTTCGCGTCTGTTGAAGTCCACCACCCATTTGGGCAACTCCTTCATGTAATACGAGCTTGTGATGAATTGGTCATTAGGGGAACTGTCGAGCCAATAGGCGGCGTTGGCCGAATGGCCTGCAGGCAGGATGGCGGCACGGTCCTTGATGGCAATGCCGATAACCTTCGAACGGAAGTTGGTGGACATACGCAGTTCGTCGCCCATAGTCGTTGCCATCATCAAGTGAGGCGAACGCTTGCCGGCATCGGTTGTGCTTCCCACCGTCTGCATGCTTGCGTCGTAGGGGGCAGATGTACTTTTCCCGTTGACGTGGAAACTATTGTTGACAATGCCGTGAAGGGCTGGCACACTGCCTGTATAGACTGATGTATGACCCACTGCCGTTACGGCTGGGATGTAGTTAATCATGCAACGGGTGCAGTTGTATCCTTCGTCCATCATCCTTCGGAATCCACCCTCGCAGTATCGATCCTTATATCGTTCGAGATAGTCCCATCGCATTTGGTCGATGACGATTCCTACCACCAACTTTGGTTTCGTCTCACAATGGACGGTTGACAATGGACAATTGACAATGAAAATCGCGATTAATGCCAGTAGTTTTTTCATGTTTCCGCTTTAATAAGATTATTGCAAAGTTAGTGAATTCTTTTCATTTCCCAACTAAAATATAGCAAAAGATTGGTCGAACATCGGTTTTCTGGTCGAAAGCCTTAAGCCTTATTGAAAAAGCCCTTAGGCCTTATGGCGGAAACCCTTAGGCCTTATTCCGGAAGCCCTTAGGCGTTATTTCGGAAGGCCTAAGGCTTATGGACGGAAGGTATAGGTTCGATGGGAAGCGAATGGTTACCCTTTCACGATGCGCTTAATATCGTTGAGTTTGTTGAGGGCTTCCAGGGGGGTGAGGCTATTAATGTCGAGACCCAGGATCTCATCGCGTACCTGAGCGAGGACGGGATCATCGAGTTGGAAGAAACTTAGTTGCACGTTGTCTTCCTTCTTTGTCAGTTGTATGCTACCCCCTACTTCGCTGTTCTTCGTGGCTTCGAGTTGTTTCAGGACTTGGTCGGCTCGCTTCACGATGCTCGAGGGCATACCTGCCAGTTTGGCTACGTGTATACCGAAGGAGTGCTCCGAACCGCCGCGTTCGAGTTTGCGTAGGAAGATGACTTTGCCGTCGATCTCGCGCACGCTGACATTGAAGTTCTTGATGCGCGAATAGCTTTGTTGCATTTCGTTCAGTTCGTGATAGTGGGTGGCAAAGAGTGTGCGAGCCTTTGCACGGTTGTTCTCATGGATGTATTCGACGATGGCCCAAGCGATGGAAATGCCGTCGTAGGTCGATGTGCCTCTACCCAGTTCGTCGAAGATAACCAATGAGCGTGGCGACAGATTATTGAGTATGTTCGATGCTTCGCTCATCTCCACCATAAAGGTACTCTCACCCATCGAGATGTTGTCGCTTGCTCCAACGCGAGTGAATATCTTGTCCACCATACCTATGCGAACTCGTTCGGCAGGGACAAAGCAACCGATCTGTGCCATCAGGGTTATGAGTGCCGTCTGTCTGAGCAAGGCACTCTTACCTGCCATATTAGGACCTGTGATGATGATGATTTGCTGTGTCTCGTTGTCGATATAGACATCGTTGGGGATGTAGCGCTCGCCTACGGGCATTTGCGTCTCGATGACGGGATGACGACCCTGACGGATGTCTATCACAAAGGAATCGTCAACGACAGGACGGATGTAATTGTGCTCGCGAGCGGCCATAGCAAAGGAGAGCAGGCAGTCGAGGCGTGCGATGAGGTTGGCATTGATTTGAATCTGGGGAGTATATTCGGCAAGTGCCACCACAAGCTCGTTGAACAGGCGTGTCTCCAAGGCCAGAATCTTGTCTTCCGCACCAAGGATCTTCTCCTCATATTCCTTCAATTCTTGCGTGATATAGCGTTCTGCCTGGGCTAAGGTTTGCTTCCTGACCCACTCCTGAGGCACTTTGTCCTTGAACGTGTTTCTGACCTCCAGATAATAGCCGAACACGTTGTTATATCCAATTTTCAGACTGCTGATGCCTGTTCGTTCGGCTTCGTTTTGTTGCAATTGCAGCAGGTAGTTCTTGCCTCCATAAGCTATTTGGCGCAGTTCGTCGAGTTCCGCGTTCACACCGTTGGCAATCACATTGCCCTTGTTCACCAGCAAGGGAGGATCGGGTTGGATTTCACGGGCTATGCGTTCGCGAACACTTACGCAAGGACTCAGTTGTTCGCCAATCTGGCGGATGGTCTCGTCGTCGGCTTCTTCGCAGGCCATCTTGATTTGTTCCACTGCCTGCAGGGCAATCCTCAGTTGCACCACGTCACGAGGCGAGACTCTTCCCGTGCTTACCTTCGAGATGATGCGTTCGAGATCGTTGATGGGATGCAGATTTTCTTCGATGAAATCGCGAAAATCTGGCTCACGGAAGTAATAATCGACCACATCCAGTCGCTTCTCGATGAGGCGCATGTCCTTTAGCGGGAATGTTATCCATCGACGAAGCATGCGGGCTCCCATAGGCGTAATCGTGTAGTCGATAACGTCACAGAGCGACTTGCCTTCTTCGTTCATCGAACCCAGCAGTTCCAAGGATCGCATGGTGAACTTGTCGAGGCGCACATAGCGTTCTTCCTCGATTCGTCGCAGTGAGGTAATATGCTTAATCTGAATGTGTTGGGTAATCTCGAGGTATTGAAGAATGGCTCCACTGGCCACGATTCCGCTCTTCAAGTGTTCTACGCCAAAGCCTTTCAGGTTCTTAACCTCGAAGTGTTTCTTGAGTTTATTCGTTGCAAACTGCTCGGTGAATACCCAGTCGTCCATTTCATAGACACAGTGACGCGTGCCAAACGAACCTTCGAATTGTGCCCGACGCCCGCGTTCGAAAAGCACTTCCTTGGGTACGAAGTTGTCTATCAACTTATCGACGTATTCTGGTGTTCCTTCTGCACAGAGGAACTCGCCCGTACTGATGTCGAGGAAGGCAACTCCGCAGGTGGCTTTACCAAAGTGCACGGCACAGAGGAAGTTGTTCTCCTTGTAGTTGAGCACGTTGTCACTCATCGCCACACCTGGGGTCACGAGTTCCGTAATGCCCCTCTTCACCAACTTCTTTGTCAGTTTGGGGTCTTCCAGTTGGTCGCAAATGGCCACTCTCCTACCCGCCCGAATCAATTTGGGCAAATAGGTGTCAAGGGCATGATGAGGGAATCCCGCCATCTCTGTCGGATTCTCTCCTCCGTTGTTCCTCTTTGTGAGTGTTATTCCTAGTATGGCCGATGCCTCGACGGCATCCTGACAGTAGGTCTCGTAAAAGTCTCCGCAACGAAACAGCAATATGGCATCGGGGTGCTTCGCCTTCAGGTCGAAGAACTGCTTCATCATCGGTGTCAAACCTTCGGTCTTGGCCATAATGGTATTGGTGTTTTGTTTGTTTATTGGGTTAGGATGAATTTGTTTTACCACATGGCAGCACATGCCTTTCGGATATTTTTCATGCGCTCTATAAGAGCGGGCTTTTGTTGTGCAATGGCCATATTGTAGCGATTCTGCATATTAATTAGTAACATAGGATTGATACCCAATGCCGCCTCAACCATAAGTGCAAAGTCGGATGATACTGGACGTTTTCCGTTTAGAATCTCATTTAATTGTGTGTAAGGAACAGACAACAACTCGGCAAATTTCTTTTGCGAAATGCCCCTGCTTTCTATCTCTTCTTTCAATACATCGCCAGGATGCGTTGGTATTCTTTTATTCATAGTGGTTATTGATAGTGATTTGTAATATCGGTTATTAGGCAGATAGTAAATATTTCTTCTGTCCCTTTCGTTGTTATCTTAAATTCTAATCTATAGTGATAATCGATGCGAATAGAATAGTAGTTATTTTCTAATGCCTCAAAGTTAAGTGAGTTAAAGACAAACAAGTCTTCCAATCGAGTAGCAGCCATTAGCGTATCTATTCGCTTTTGGTATTTATTCACTACTTGGGGCTGAAAGCGATATTTCTTATTCTTGCATTTCCCCTTTTCGTAAAGTTCTTTTAAGTACTCCTTTTCGTATTCTATTATCATTCGATATTCTTATTCTCGGCACAAAGATAAGACATTATTTCAATATTCACAAATTTAGTGAATAGTTTTATATTATAGCAAGCCAACGTTATTACCGATAGATGCAACTCGTTTCCTTCATTAAGTAGAGTCCAAAGGCTCTTGAGGTTAGAGTTTCTGCTTCGTGGCTATATGCAAAGTGATAAATGTAATTCATATAGTAGAATAAGGGGGCAAAACCATGTCTCTTTTGCATTTTTTATCAAAAGACTATTTCATAATTCTCTCTATTAATTGTCTCAAGCATTCATAACCTTCTTTTACATTGATGTATTTATAGAATAGCCAATCAACGCCTTTGACAAACTCTTTGTTTTCCCAAAAGGGACGTATCAATTCAGATGCTTGCATTTCTTCACGAATGCTATGGCTATCAGGCATATATGTAGCACCATAACAAACTTTCTTATCGATAAATTCTAGGTTAATGTATATTGCATCTTCAATATTATTATAAGGAATGACTATACCTGTACACATTCTCTTCCCCTTACATACTTCATATTTCTTACAGTTAGGAAAATCGTGTATAAGGCGAGCACTCCATTCCTTCAGCATCTTGCCACAATACTCTTTTCTTATGCGTTCTAGTTGGTTCAAACATTCCGTAAATTCATTATATTTAGTCGTCAGTTTTGTAATGTTCTCACAGATATAATTGTCTTTTAAATCAAGTTCTTTGCGAATAAACTCATCTATCTTTTGATTCTCCATGTTGTCTGCTTTTGTTAAGTTAAACACTCTTTTCAAATAGTCTATAAAAAGAAAACGAGAATGAACAAAACATTCATCGTTAATTTTCTGCAAGTCTTCTGATTCAAGCCATTCTATGATTCCTTCTTTGAAGCTGATATTCTTGAATCGCTTTTCAAATGACTTTTGCAAAGATTTGTTCCATGATTTATCAGTTGGCCCATGT
>JAEEGF010274799.1_pt1 | contig 29348 bp, 19 predicted proteins | sample 9134171 | NCBI WGS metagenome assembly JAEEGF01 (sample SAMN16246542, study PRJNA631951) | gut metagenome | biome: gut microbiome; feature: rumen; material: AP-attached | host: Bos | place: Iran: Karaj | collected 2018-10 | reverse complement strand
TTCTCCTTCTGACGCTCGATCATCTTCTTGACCTTCTTGAAAGTGTATCTCTTGCTGGCATTCTCAAGACCATCCGTTGTGATCACGAACAGAGTCTTTGAAGGTCTGTCCTCTTCTCTTGCATATTTCTGGACATTTCCGATGTGATCGGTCGCAGATCCCACCGCATCAAGAAGGGCTGTGCAGCCTCTTACAAAATACTGCTCATCCGTCATCTTCTCTACCTTGTCAATGGGAATGCGATCATGAAGTACTTCACACTCATTGTCAAAAAGGATAGTAGATACCAATGCACTCTCTCCGGTCTTCTTTTGCTTTTCCATCATGGAGTTAAAACCTCCTATGGTATCTGCCTCGAGACCTCCCATGGATCCGCTCCTATCAAGGATGTAAACGATCTCTGTCATTTTCTTTGCCATATCATATGCCTCCTTTTTAGTGGTGCCCTTCCGGGATTTTCTTTGTTATGAGGCAATGATACATTCTTTATAACAAAAAGAGGTCAACCCGCAGGCGACCTCCACAAAAACAAATTATCCTTTTGAAAGCGGATCAAGTCCATAGTCGAAGAGCACGATATCTATCTTCATCACACTATAGTCCTCGTGCTCGATAAAATACTCCACCACTGCATCTGTCTGGGAGATGGGCGATAGTGCATAACCTGCTATCCGAAGGAAATCCACCGCCTCATCAAGATTCAGACGAAGACCGACTGCAAGGGCCAAAACCTTTTCCTTTGAGGGCTTTACCTGGCCTTTTAGCAATTTCGAAAAGTATTGCTTTGAGATATTCGCTGCAGTATAGACCTGAGAGTTCTTGAGACCCTTTTTATTTATCAGCTGCTGAAGATGCTTTTCAAAAGAGTCTGTGTAAATATCTTTGAGCACATCATCAAGAGACTCAGACTTCAGAGCCTTCATTTTCTTCTTGGCTGCTCCATGAAGGATTCCACCAGCTATAGGAGCTGCCCCAATTGTCAGGTCCGGTAACTCTTCTGATCTTCTACGAGCTGAAGTCACATGCCAGGCTGAAGAAGCAGCCGTATCTGTGGGAGATCCTTCTGTATCGCTATAGTCTGCCTCTGCAGCTGATTCCAGATAAACTGATGCATTAGCAAGTCCTTCAGGCAAGCCCTTATCTGAATACTCATCGTCGAAAGCATCCGTAACATACTCATCATCAATAAAGCTGCGTACTTCTTCACCAAGTTCTCCAGAGACCTTTACCGAGCCCTGATCGAAGACCACCAGGTATATCTCCATATCGTGGTCTTCAAGGAATTTGGTAAAAGCGTCAACAGCCACTTCCATTCCCACTTTCGGAGGAAAGCCATAGCATCCGGTAGCCATAACGGGAAAGGCAATAGACTTACATTTTTTCTTGGCAGCAAGAGCCAAAGACTTATCATAGCACTGCCTAAGGAGCTCAGCTTCGCCCTGATCTCCACCTTCCCACCAGCATCCTACAGCATGAATAATGTACTTGGCATCCAGATCAAAAGCAGGAGTAATAGCCACATCTCCACGCTCAATCGGACCAATCTTTTCTCGCGCAGCAAAGAGCTTGTCTCTTCCTGCTGCATTATATATAGCAGTATCTACGCCACTTCCAATGGCAACCTTCGGATTAGCAGTGTTTACTATTGCGTCTGCTTTTACTTTAGTAATATCGTTTCTAATAATTTGAAATGACATATATTCCCAAATATCTCCTTTTTAGTATCACACTCCGCAGCAGCTATCATGATCAATACTTATTGCTTTGCTAACATTATTCACTTTCCTCATATTGAGCTTATCTGTCAATCAAACGCCACTTCAGAATAGACATAATCCCTATTTGCCACATTTTCATACTCCTTGCTTATCAATCTCAAGACAGAAGCAGCATGGGGATAATCAATCTGTAATTCGTTAGCAAAATCAATATAATCCTTAGCTATTTTTCTTTGAGGTTTTCCATCTCCCACTGTTCTCACTCTATAAAAGTCTTCGAAAGACACAGCAATATCTTTGTCGAGTTCTCTTGAATCATACTCTTCTAATAATTTTCGAACATACTCATGCGGAAAATGGCCATCAGCGCCTTTTACATTTTTCCCCAGAAGAGTACCTATCACTCCATCAAAACTTCCATCACCGTTAAACTCCTTCAAACTATCAAAGAAGAACTTGAAAGAATTATAATCATCATAAGCTTCTTGCGGCAATACGAAGTTCTCGTTAAATCTAAATCTCCCTATTGTGCCAGATAACACAATATCTTTAACCTGATTTGGATATCTAAACAAATAACGGCAAATGCCTTGAGAATATCGTGAAATTATATCTTTCTTAACAAGGTTTAGGCACAGTTCTGCCCATGTATCTGAATAGTAAACTTTATCAATCTGTGCCATGATAAATGCCATTTCATCCTGATAATGCCTTCCCAATTCGTTGCATGTCTCCATAATAGCTTCAAATACTTCTGTAGCCATTTCCACGCAATGCTCTGGACTTTTCTCGCTTTCTATGTATAAATATACCAGTATCCCACACGGATTATGCTTAACAAGTGCAGCATATGTATCTGCATCGTACTGAGACATTCGCTTGTTTGCCCAGAAATCATGTATTTCATCGTCGCTCAAGCAGCTTAAAAAATAACTATTATTTAATAATGGCGCAATGTTTCTCCGCTTATCGCCTATGCTCTCTATAAAAGCTTTAGCTGTTTCATCCTGCAATTCATCTAATACTTCTGCCAATGTAGTCCACTTTTCAACATCTAAAAGTTTATTTAAGAGATAATTCATCTTAGTTATTGGAACGACATCAATAAACAATTGTCCCCATGAACGTTCGTCAGAAATAGCATTAACCACCGCATCTATTGCCTTTTCTTCATATTCCGAAAGCAAATCTTCAAAAATACTTTTTCGATATTGGAATCTTTCTTTATCTATCTTTAGATGGTCATCCGCATACTGCAACAATTCTTCAGCAGGACAATCGTAGAATGATCTAAAAACCCAAGTACAGTTTTTTATTTTACTCTCATACTCAGAAGCTTTTATCCATTTCTCTAATGGCAAAACATAAGCTTGACTCTCTTCCCCTCCAAAGCGTTTAATATTAAACACTCTGTCACGAAGCCAATAATTCATTTTTTCAATCCCCAAAGCATCGTACTCATCTACAAAAAACTCATCGGCATAGGAAGAAAGAGCTTGTGGAGATATATCCCTATAATTTTCTAAAAGACTAAGTATAATAGATGCCTTTTTAATTTCAATTGCTTTATCAAAAAGAAGTCTCATTATCCTCTCTTTGATTTCCACTAGCTCAGGTAACGTTATTCGCTCACCAGATGTCTTTCGCTCACCAATGCGAACGCCTTTATAATATGAATCTTTACGTACTAGTTTAGCAAACAAAACAATTGTCTTTTCAGGATATTTTTCCAAATAACTTGTTATCAGTTTTTCCTTTTGAGCAATCGAAACGTTCCCTTCACATCGCCATAAACATAAAGCGTCTAAGAGTGATTCTTCTGGAGAATTGCTATATCTATATTTCTTATTCAAAAAATACAACTCAAAAAGTACTTTACATGCTTCAAAAAATGTATCGGAATATGTTACAAGTTCATCAAAGACACCCAATATTCTACAATACAAATTATCTTCGTCACTCTTATTAAATATTTGCCTAATAATTCCATCTTGTCTAATATAGTCTGCAGTCAAAAATTCCATAACTATTTCATGCCGAGCCTCTGCAAAAAAAGACATGTTCTCAACGACATAACTCGACACTCGTGGCTCATAACACCATTTGAGTAGACCCTGAATAGCTTCCCCTAACCTATCCCCCTCGTCATTTTCGTATGAATAATAAACGAAGTTCCAAAGTAATCTGAATACTATATTCTTATATTCGTAGATATTTCTCCCATCAAAGCTACCCGTACTGCTTGCTGAGTCAAATAAATCATTAAGAAAACAGACCAAATTAGCAAAATGACTTTCGTTTGGTGATAAAGCAAGTGTGTTCCAAGCCTCTTCATAATTTATAATTACATAATGATTATGTACTATCTTTACCGGAGAATCCTCCATCTGCGATAAAGAATAGTATTGTTTTTCTATGTTTGCAAAGCTATTACCAGACAGTCTCTCTACTATCTTTTGATCCTTGTTCTTATTAATACTTCGCAATAATACTAGGGGTATCAACGCGTCTATAGAATTCTTATTTGCCCAATCAGGCTTTTGTTCAATATAACTACCAGGTATTCTTCGAATTAACGCTCGAAGATTTCCATGTGTAAATGCAAACAAATCTATAATGTCATTGGCAGAAACACCCATTTTTGTTAAAGCCTTTTCATAAGAGCTTCTACATAGCATTGGCAACTCAATCGCATCATTTATGCTCGTAGCTTCCTTATTGTAACAAAAGACAATTCTGTTTTTACTATTAAACACCTCCCCCTCATGCGGATATGTAAGAATAATAATGCGCCCTTCTGTAATCTCTGTCACCCGTTTAAATGTTTCCAGATTATTTATGACAATACAGTTCTGTGCGTATTCCACTTCGCCAGCGATAACCGAAAGCGCAAATCCAACAGAATCAATTCTTGTCGATGCTTTGATCTTTATATCGCAAGATTCAGTTCTCAATTTCTCGACAAATTCGGTGATCTGATCCTCTCTGTCGAACGTAAACATTTCTTTAGCAAAACAAGGATTTGTCTTCTTTGAAAATCTAATCCAACCTGTAGATACAGAAGAAAAATCTAACTCTGTATCTCCATAGATTTCTTCCAAAAGCCACGCACAAACGACTGGCTCGCTATTAATCCATTCGCTCAGTGTCACTGCATCATATACTTTTGTAAAAGCCCAATCATCATGTTGAGATATCCACTCAGTCAAAGAAGTTTGATAAGCCCATACCTTGGGAATTACCAAATAAAAACCTGTCTCCTTCTTATTGATACCTAAAGGATTTTGCGTTCTCTTTTTATAATCCTCGTTTATTTTAGATAATGAATCATCATTTGTTCCAAATTCCCAAACGCTTTTCCCTTTACATACATATGTTGTCGCCATTTCACAATTAGCTACTCCATCGTATCCTGGAGCCCATATATCGTCTCCTGACGGAAATCTATGCTCTGTAACCGAAGAATTTGAAGCTATAAGTAAACGCTTTACTATCTCCGGCAGTAATTGTTCAAATTTCCTTTTGTTAAGAGAATTCATCTCTTTCAACTTATTAGCATTTATAATCTCCATAAACATTTCCCCATTTTCACTGTATTTTCCCCATAGCATAAATCAAAAGCCTATTGGTCATAATCCTATAGGAGCAAATAAAACACCAACTAAATACTTTTAAAGTTTTATCACCCTAATTTCCGACACACTCTTTTCACATATCATTTAGCTTCGTTTAAAGTAGCAGCTGTATGATAAAACCATCAAGAAGAACAAAGCTTCTTGATCCCCACACATACAACTTTTTCATCTTTTTCAGACATAGCATTGGTCCATAAATGTGGTCTCTCTTCATTTGGTAAGCTTCCCTGTTCTGCGTCCTATCTATTTCAATTCAACATTAAAGCGTGGAACATTATTTTCTAACAAAAACCTTTCGTCCCCATAAAAGTCCAAAATCGCTCCATATCTACCTTTTATATAACACTGAAGAAAATGAAAGGCATCATGCCCCCTAACTAAAAGCGGATTCCCATCTATTCTTTTTTTAAACACCTTATATTGCTTAACCAAATCAGCATTCATCGCAATACCTTGTTTCATTCTTTCTGCCTCTTCTTTCATAAGTTGCGAGTTATACTTCATTTTGGGCATTACGTTCTTATCCGATTTAGGAGCAATATACTTGAATGCAAAAATTTCATCAAAACTGCTCCCATGACGATATTGATATAATGCCCCTGTCTTGTAAGCATATATAACTGTGGCTTTAAGTGCCCAGAAATCTGCAGTCTCTTTACAAAACTTAGAATACAACGTGAGAAACTGTTCTATCTCTGATTCATCCTTCCCCAACGCCTTAAACAGTATTGTTAGGTTCTCCTTAACAAGAAAATAGTTTTCCATAGAATGCCCCAATGTTACTCTGAATGGCTTTCCTGGAGCTTCATCCCAATCTCTATCTATTATAAAAATGCACTTTTCTTTTCCTACGCGCAGTTTAGAATTATTTGTAATATCCTCATATGCTTTCCTTACTGCCGTTTTTCCTCTTTCTTCCTCAGTTGAATCAGCATACAAATAATAGACCTTATCTGAAAGATCTCTGTCTCTTGTCCTTCCATAGAACCTTTTATCAGAGTTTCCTTCAACAAAAATAAAGTGCTTGTAATATGAAGATACTCTTACAGCATTATATTTGATTGTTATTCCACTATAGGGAGGATTATCCAGGCTTTCCTTAAACGCCTGGCAAACACTTAAAGCTGTTCTATCAACCATAATTTCCCTCTTGATTCTATGGCAAGTACTGAATATAGCCTTTCACTGAATCATTATTTACGATATATGGCGAGTGTGTAGCCACAATCAAATCATCTCCGCACTCATCAAGCAAATCCTGCAAAATGCTTTCTTGCCAAACAAGTGATAGTGATAGCTCTGGCTCATCGAGCATTATCAGTTTATTAAAAAAGATTCCAACAGCAAAAATAATAATTATCTTTCGTTCTCCAGATGACACTTTCGAAAGGTCTACAACATTATTGTCATATATACTAAAACCTCTATGGACACCTTCTTCCTTGGCCTTACGGATAATTAATCCTGCCGGCGTTATTGTAATCTCTTTATCAATAAAGTATTTCTTTAGTACTCTTTCGTACTTTTCGATTTTTTCAGAACGTTTTTGCGGATCACCAGCAATAAGATATGCTTCTTCGATAAAGAGCTTCAAACATCTCCGTTTTATTATCTCCTCTGGCGGTATTCTATTATCATATGGCAACTGATCCGGATAAACATGAGAATCTATCGTATATACCTCGCTATAACAATCTATATCATCAATATCAAAAAAACTATTCCTAACTAACACCGGCTTGATATAAAGTTTGTATTTCTCCCTTATCTCATCCGTTAATTGTTCTTTTGCTTCTTTAGCGCATCGTTCACTCTCGTTCTCTATTTCTGAATGAACATTTTGCATCTCAAAGTAGTACTGCATTACATACTTTGTAGCTACTTTGTTTATCTCTGCCACAGTGGAATTATCAAAATAAAGCAGATTTAGCATTTGATTTATACAAAATTTCTTGTCCTCCATCAGCTTTTTCTCAATTTTACGCATTCCTCCTTCTTGATCATCAAAAAATGGGGTTTCCATTTTAAATCTATCAAAAAAGTGCTCATCATAGTCTTTCGTATCAATTGCCCTCTTGAAATCTTTATATGCATATATTCGCATATTTGAATATGCCCATTTAATTTCATCGTCTATGAAAAAGGAATCAAACATATATTCATTTTCAAGTTCATAGCTGTAAACAAGATTAAAATAAAAAACATCATTTCTTATAAACCACAGAATGCTTCTATTGAACTTATGAATCGCTGGAGCGTTCTTAAAAAAGCGAACAGGGCCCCAAAATTCAGACCAGCCAGAATGATCTTCTACAATTCTAAGAAATGCATTGGAATCCCATTTCCGCTCAACAAGTTCGTATTCTGAAATAAAACTACCTACTAATCTCTTTACAGCAGGCGAAAAATCTTTTCTTGTGTATGAACAATATAAGAACTCCGCATACAGATTCTTCTCTATTAGATTTTCAATCAAATGGGCAAACCTCTCTGTCCATTGATCATCAAATTCAGCCAAAGCGCCCATCTCGGAATTGAATCCCTCTATTACACTTTCTTTAGTAGGTAAAAAATCCGCATACTTCATAGTTAGCCTATGAGTTTTATCTGACTTCAAATAAACTATTTCTATGCTTTCAAACGGTGAAGCTATGATATCAACATAGTTTCCAGTAAAAATATCTTCTATTATTTTCAGCGTCACTGTTTTTCCAATACCATTTGCCCCGATAAGAACCGCACATTTAGACGATAAATCCACGATGATATCATTACTATAAAACAAGTTTTTGATTTTTATTCTTTTTAAATTAGTCATAAATTACCGCCTTACAGTCACATGCACATGAAAACAAATAGTTCCCTTTTGCCAATCTCTACTGTCTATTCTTCGCCCTTCACAACCTTTATCATATGGATCATCACTTCAGGAATCCTATCAAAGCTCGAGAGCAGCATAGTGTAATGATTTCCTTTATCACTATTTGATTCCTTGAGGTATAAGATATCTGGTTCTCTTATGTTCTTTCCCCTCTTCATGAATGAAGCGGACTTCTTATCTTTTTCAGACACAGCATTGGTCCATAAATGTGGTCCCTCTTCATTAGGCCAAAGCTCTCCTATTACCTTATTGGCATATAGAATGTCAAACATCTCCGGATCACGCTGCCTATGCTTACGCCTATCGTACCCAAAAGCCATATACTCGTGCTTTACCTCATCAAGCTTTATCTGCATGGCATCTAAAGCTGTCTTCTCATCATATACTGCCAAACTAACACTACTCTTTTTGCTATTCTTTTTTGCCTCAAACACCACAAGCCCTTTGCATTGCGAAATGCACTCATCTACTGAATCAACATAATAGAAATAGCTTCCATCTTCTGCTTTCTCGCATGGGTAAGATGTATTCTTCTTCCAATCCTCAGTAACGTTATAAATTCTATAAAACTCTTCTTCAACTTGAACACCACAAATCAACAGTTCCTGGAAGCGAATATAGATATTATCATCCTCTTCAGCTATTGTTACCGGTATTCCTTTAAGCTCAGGCTTGAGCCACTCTACGAGGTACTTGCGTCTATTTATAATACTCTCTGATAATCCCATTTAGTTCTCCCTATATATCTTGGATTTTAATTCATCCAAATTCTCTTCAATATGTTCCAAATCAATAAAATGGACATGTACATGTGTATCCATGCTTCCATCTGAGCTCACAAACTCAATTGGAGTATGACCTCTCATTTCCTCAGTTTCCGGATACAGCAGCCATATCTCTGGGGTTTCATATTTCTTTGAGTATGCGTACATCTGATACATGTCCCCTTGAGATATTCCATAATTCTGATAATCGTTATCGTATAGCCTCTTCCATTTTGTATCGAGGACTATAATACGGTCGCCACGTCTCATAACAATATCCGGACGAAGAGCAAACTGTTTACGAGGTTCGTTAAACAGGAAGAATCCTTGATCCTGACTACTTACATTCCAACCATCCGGTACAAAAGCTTTCTTCATTTCCTTTGCCACATAACTTTCGTAAACCTTCTCCATAGGAAACAGTAGTGCTCGGCTTGAAGTGTTTCCAGAAAAAGTAGTAAAGCTCTTATTCAGCAAGAATACCTTTGACCATTTCATGAGCATCTCATAATCTTTTGTATTCCTGTCAATCACCACCTTCGAGAAATCCTTCTCATAGTTTACTGATGGATCTACCATTTCAAATGATGTCAACATCTGACGGATTTCTTTAGAGTTTTCCGCACTGGTTGTTAGTTTTTGAAGCTTAATCAACGTGGACTTTATCAGTTTATTTTCCGGTCTGTTTTGATGAAATTCATCATACAAAACATAGAACCGTTCTTTATGCGCAAGATTTGAACGTATATGCGGTCCTACAAGCAGTTTACCCTTATAATATCTGAGATTATCTTCCATGCTTACATAAGAAGACTTTACGCCGTGCTTAAGCAGCTGCCGAACCTCTTGAAGGTACATGTTAATGAATAACTCATAGAGGTTCATCCTACTGACTTTTAATGAAGCTTCGTTAAACACCTTCCCAGGAAAGTCCTTCATGCTTCTGAGCATCCTTAAGAATACTCTCTTAGTACGCTCATTACCGCTGTCTTCTCCTTCATCAAACGATATTTTAGGAAGTACCTGAATCTGAAATCCATTTTTAAGTTGAATTAGTCCTACATAGTTTTTTACGGTTATGACATCACCATATGGCTTCTTGTACCCGATGCGCACAAAATCAAGAGCATCAGCTTCTTCATCTGTGCTTGAATACTCTTTTGCAAAGTCCATTAGCCTATCAAATTCAGACTCATTTAAACATGTAAAGCCTGCATCATTAGAATATTCACTTTCCCTGATCAGAGAATCAAATTCTCTTACCTCAATCAAGTTACTCATCATTTACTCCTAAATGGCGTCACCGATTTCCTTATAGCTCTGAATATGGTAGTATGCACTTTTCTGAATTCTATATCTCTTTTCTATAAGATCAAGTTTCTCCACATTTGGTGTGCCTTTAAACACGCTTCTTATGTCAGGTGCTTCATCTTTAATGAACTGATACTCTGAAGATGATTTCTTATTATCGCCAAGTACAAGCTGGATTTTCTCATAATCCTCATAGAAATACTCTTGCAAAAGAGGAATGACATTGTTCTTAAATATTGTGGCAAGTACATCTAACGAAGGATTGTTCTTAAGTTTTATGAAGAATGCATGACCAATCGTATGCTCTCTGTCATAAAGATATTCGATGCGCTGGTTGATTGTCTGAAGTAGCTCAGCCACATCCACAGATTCTCCATCAGCAGTTACTTTAATACCTCGAAGAGCAGACGCATCGGGCATCATCTCCACAAAGTCAAATCTTCTTCTAAGCGCAGTATCCATCAAAGCAATAGAACGATCTGCTGTATTCATGGTTCCCAATATGTAAACATTATTAGGCACGCTGAACAGGTCTCCAGAATACGGCAAAATTGCACTTGCAGCTTCTGGTTCATTTTCTCGCTTTGTGTTTTCAATAAGAGTGATGAGTTCTCCAAATATCTTAGAAATATTGCCTCTGTTTATTTCATCAATGATGAAAACATATGGCTTAGTTTCTTTTTCCACCTTTAATGATGCATCTGAGTTTTTCTCCAAAATTTCGGAGATTGCACCCATCCCGATATAGTCAAAAGAAAACAGTGAGAATCTTGCCATTTGTTTTCTTCCTTTGACCTTCAGATAAGGAACCATGTCCTGATCAATGCCTTTTGAAAGCCACTCTACTTTTCTGTATCTGGCATAAGACGATGCATTTTCATCATAATAATATTCGCTAATAATAACGCCGACAGCATCAATGCTTTTGTTACTCTTTTCGATTACGACAATATCACCAATCTCCATATTGTTTTTAAAATCATCAACCATATGCTTGCCATTCCATGATGATGACTCATCCCCGACATAATCTCCCTCAATGTCTTCATCCTTAACTTCATCCCATCCAAGTCGAATAACACCTTCAGTGAAACACTGAGCTTTAATTTTGTTTGGGCCAGTGCTTCCTAATATCATTCCCCAGATTCTAGGTTGTTCTTTTATAAGAGACTTCCCTGAAGCCTGGACTTTCACTTTTCTGGCTTTATCACAGAAATCCTTGAAAACACCATCTTCAATTGAATATCCTACTTCTTTACTTTCAGAATTGAGCTTAGGCTTAATGCCTTCAATGAATTCTTCGTATCCATAAGACTGATGGAATGTTGTAAAAGCTATTCGTCCTTCTTCCTTTAGTTTGTTAAAACGCTCCATAGCCGCATCATAATCTGATAAAGTGTCAATCGAAACGCCATCACATATAGAAACTGCGTATTTCACCGTGTTGTATGTTTTGCCAGTTCCGGGAGGTCCATATAGTATTGTATTTACTCCTAAAGCTCTGTCCTCGCTCATAGCTCGACTTTCCTCCATCAATTCATCTTCTTCATCAGCACCTATGACATATTTGTAATACGGAAGCAATTGCCCAACTGCAGCAATTATCTCGCCTTCATAGTACTCGTTGTCCTCATCTTCTGAGTTTTCGATGTACTTGCTAAGTTGAACCTTACGAAACTCATCATTTTTGATGCGCTCTCTTACACCTTCCTGCGAGTCATTCAGAATATTAGGCCCACCCCATTTATTGCTTCCATAAGTAAACGTCAATCCATCACCTTTGTTAATTGGAAGATCAATATACGAATGGAATTTTTCCCTGGTCTTTTGATCTATTACATCTTTTCTTACATCCAGACAAATTCGGTACTCAACGCCTCTGTCTTCATTGTATTCAACATAAACCAAGATGCCGGCTGGATTGTCTGAATATCTACTGTACTGCATCTGTAGCCAAAGATACTTTTGGGTGTTAGTTTTTGAGCCATTCAGCCAAGAGCATGGCTTGGCTTTATCTAATCCATACTCTTCATTACATAGCTCTCCAATTTTTCGAAGTTCTTTTTCAACCCACATCCCCTTCTCTTCCATGCTGCTTAACTGTGCATGTTCTTCAGCTGTCATGTGGGAAGTATCCTCAGCATTATAACTATATGGTGTTTCACGATTTTCTTCTAAATAATTCAGTATTCCTATGTAATCAACGTCTACAGCCATATTCCTTCTCCTCTTTTGCAAATGTAGATTCATCACCCTAGTCCAATAGACATCACTTCTTCAGAGACACTAATGAATTTGTTGTAAAGTTCATTAAAATCAATCTTGTCCTTGGTAGTTTCGTAAAAAATTGCTATATCCGTTTTCCTGTTTCCAAACGCTTCTCTTCTTAGCGGTTTCATTTTGTTAATATGCGGATATCTGTCCACTTCAATACCAATAAATATCCTTGCTCTATCTACCACATAATAAATCGAGACAACATGCCAGTTTATGTATGGAGTTTTACTTGCAGCCCCTTGACCATAATGTTGTGTAAAGTTTCCGCCATTTATTCTTCCATTTGTAAATTCGAAGCCTTCAGGAATCCTTGGGCCTCTTGATTTCTTGGTTCTCGCGTTTTCTTCTGCCTGTGTCATGAACTTTCTATATGCGGTCTCAAACATATCTTCAGTCACAATCTGGCGAAGATTACCAGCTTTATTCATCGCATTTGTTTCTTTGCGATGCCCTTTCTTGGCCTCGAACAAAAAAAGACGCACTGATTCGCCAATTACTTCCTCAGCTGTTTCAACGTAGTAGAACCATGTGTCATCCGCATCTTCATCACACAAATACGTAGTTGCTTCTGCCCATTCTGAACTAGCCCCATATATCTTGTAGTTTTCTTCCTCAACAGATATACCGCAAACCAATATCCCTTGAAAATCGATCAGAATGCAATTATCTTCTTCTTTAATCGATACCGGAACTGCCTTCAGTTCTGCCTTTATCTCTGAAGCAACGTATTCGCGTCTGGATAAAACTTCTTCAGACAGAGATGTCCCAATCTCTGTTTCTCCCATCTTGCAGACTCCGTTAACCCAGTTCCCTACTATTCTTTCGTTTGACTTGTTCTTATACTGCCAAATCGGTCCTGTATATTTATAGTTGGTACCTACAAGTCTGAAAGTATTACGTTCCTCAACATATACCAGGCACAAATTTGGCCCCGGGAAATCAACCAAGCCCGCATTAAACAAGTTGTAACTGATATCCGTGGGATAAAGATTATTTTTCGCTGCAGAGATGTTCTCATAAGTTTCATGAACCCATTCCAGGAACTCTCCTCGATTCATTTCTGTGTTTGTTCCATGGATCTCTACAAATGCATCTACAAGATCACGAACCCTTTCAAAATTGTTCATAAACCTTACCTCATACCTCCAAATGCTTTCATTTCTTGGGCTTATACTTTTAGTCTCTTCTTCACAATTTGAAGTTCAACATCTCCTTCCAGATACTTCATAGTCAAGGTCTTTGCTTCTTCAGATTCCTCTTCCCTAATCATGTAATCACTGAAGCCATGGATAAAATCAATTCCCTTGCACACATCATCATCCGTGGTCTTGAGGACATTAGTTGTGATATTTGAGTCTGCTATAGCATCTGACAAAAGCACTATAGTTTTAGCTTTTCCTCTGGTAATTGACACATTAAAACGGTTCCTGCTGAAGATGAACTCACTCTCATTGTTTATCTTTTCGCTCTGTGATACTCCATAGCTGACAATTACAGCCTGTCTTTCTTTTCCCTGGAGTTTATCTACTGTTCCTATATATACTTCAGATCTTTTTATTCCCAAATCTTCACAAACGCTCGTACGAAGCCTGTTTATATGCTCATGATGCGGAGATATTATTCCGCAGGCACCATCCTGACCATTTTGTTCTCTCCAGAAGTTTCCACAATCCTTTGCCAATGTACCATCAGCATTCTGGATATGATCATACAAAGAATGGATAAGATTTCTGACAATCCTTACCTCTGCCTCTTTTTGCTCTCTACTTGTACCGGTTATCTTACAAAAAACAAGTGGATACTTGGGATCAAGCATGAAATCCATCAGTTTATCGCCAATCTTTTTATCAAGCTTGATGTTTTGCTTTGCAATAGTAGAGATAGATGCCTTGTACTCAGGACCATAGATCTTCTCCGCAGAGTATCGGCACAATATATTATTCATGCGGAAATTGTCACTCAGATGAATAACATCTTCATGCTCCTCGCCTAATGCTGTCAGGAACATTCTGAAAATGGATCCATATATGTACTTCTCGCCTTCTTTATATTTGTATTTCCCTCCAATTATTGGCGGAAGCTGATCGTTATCGCCAACGAACAGAAATCTTGTATTCTCTCCACTGCACTCCATCTGAAGAAATGCATCCATAGTCTTGAGCTGAGAAGCCTCGTCAATAATCACAATATCGAACTCCGGAGCTGCACCATCTTTCAAAAAAGCCTTATATGCACTGTATCCTGTCATTCCCAGGATACTTACTTCATCATTTCCTAGAAGAGTACGCAGTTCTTTGGACTTACGAATATCTATTCCATACTGCCCCAATGTTGCAGGATCATCGCCGCTGTCAACCTTATATACCTCAAGCTTATCTCCTATGGTCCGGTCATCCCCTACCATTTTCTTGATCTTGATAAGTACATTCTCTGTTGCAGAATGAGACATGGCAGAAATCATTACTTTAAGATTCCTACCCTCTTTTTCCTGGTAATATTTCGACAACGTAATAACGGATCTTGCAATGAAGTCAGTTTTTCCAGCTGCAGGAGGTCCAACCAAAACAGTTAACCGTCTTTCAAAGAGGTGCCTAAAGGCAACCATCTGGGAATCACTAAACGTATGCCCATCACAGCTCCAGTATTTTTCACAGATCTTCTGGGCAGATTTATTAAATTTATAGCCTGTATCTCCTGCAAGTTCATCTGGTGACAATAGTTCCAATCTGTCATGGAGTCCTACCAATCCACCTGCAGTTTTCTCACTATTGAAATCCTTATACACTTCAAACATGAGATATTTCTTACCTACTTCAGGCTTAAATTGATCACTTTTTGCAAGAAACCAGACTTCTCCTCGATCTCCCTCATCAGAAAACTCAGGTTTATAATCCATGGAGGCCATATAAAACACCGGATCCCAGTCTCCATGAATATTTTTAACAGACATTACACTCATCAGTTTTGTCTTTTTCCTGTTATAAACAAGATCCCTGAATCTCAATATCTGTTCTCGATTTGATACTGTATCCTCACATATGCAGGAAGAAAACCAATCTCTGCCGATATAGTTCTCATAGTTGAGAATGGTATACATATTTTCACCGGTATACTCCAAGCTAAGAATAGTGCCTTCGCTGATGGCATTATCTATTCCTTTCATTCTTCCGCTTCGTATCTGGTGATATGCCAGAAGCTGCTCATAACGGTTTTCGAAGTCCAGCTTAGCAATCTCAGGAAATCCTTCATGTACCTTTTTCTGCATCCTGTAGTATGCTGGCCACTCGCTTAGAACAATGTTTCCGTCTCTACCATCTTTTTGTATTTTCCCTACAATAGTATTTTCAATATCTAATCGCTTAAGCAGATGCCTTTTTAGTGAATCGATCTTATCCTGCTTAGCTTTTTTATCAGCCTTCGTCTTACTCTTACTGTCCCAAATATAAACAATAGGCATACCTTTTACGATATTTGAAAGCTTTCCAAGATAGTAATCATCTCCATCTGTAAACTTATAATCAGGGGAATAGTACTCTGCAGTATGGATCAAGTTGTAAGATATTGCCTGCGGCATAACATAGAGCTGTGATAATGCCGTAGTAATAACAGATACCGGATTCTCTATACACTCCTCCGGTTGTTCATCAGAATCAGTAACAATTCTCTCTCCTTGAGTCCAGAAAAGAATAGTCATTACCTTCTCAAGAAGATCCTGATCCTGCTCAGGGTCAAGGTTTTCAAGCATATTAAACAAAGATGACTCTATATTCATCCTCTCATAGTCATCCATAACATAGCACTGAAGTTTATGCAGCTTATCATCCGGATAATCCGCTATTCTCTCCAGAAACTCATATATGTGTTCAACGAAGAGTTTGTCGATTCTATCAAACTCTTCCTCAGAATTATTCTCTGCAACTATGGCACCTGAATATCTGCTTATTCCTTCCGAATCACATGGAGATGTTTTTACATCAACATAGCCATTCTTGTTAAGTCCTTCTCCAAACAAATCTATGTCTTTTCCAGGGCGAAGGCTCCATGCGTAAGCATAAATTCTTCCTGTATCAACGTCCTGCTGAGCAGTCAGTAACAAGGAAAAATTCTGACCTATAGGAAAAGAGAACGTACTCCCCCTCTTAGGAAATACATCCTTTTCATCTTTCCAGAATGCCTTGAGTCCTGCCTCGTATGCATCAAGATCATTCCTTATATACTTCCAATAATTACAATCATCCGTAAGAGCAAGATAATCCTTACTCTTAAGTAACTTCTTTACAGAATTCCAGGAATCATCCTTAAGTGTTCCATCTTCAATACATTCATCAAGCTTATTGTTAGCATTTTCAGTGATGTAAGGAAGGATTCTGACGCTTTTCTTTTTCTTGCAATACTCTTTACAACTTTCAAAATTACTGCAATATTCGCATTTCTGCGAAACATGGTATTTCAGATTATCAAAGAGAGCTTTTCCATCATTGCTTGCATTTACGGTCTCGCATACGCCGGATAATGTCTCATCAAAAAAGGTTTCCACCTCCGTAAGAGCATCACGTAGTTCAAAAGCATGTGGTAAAAGCGCATGCGTAACACGTTCTTTATTCCATACTATGCCCTCGTCTTCATTTACATAACAATTGTCTATTCCCTCGTCTTGTATTATTGATTTAAGCAGTTCCACATAGAATGCAATCTGGAGCTCCGCACCAATCTTGATTCTTTCCGCATTCTTGGCATCAATCACAGTAAGGCGGAATTTTCCTTTAGATTTAATATACTCAGCCAAAATAAAGTCAGGATACATAGACTTACTGAATGATACATCAAAGTCATAATCTTCCGAATCGCCAAGATACTTTTTTCTAAATGAGTCCGTAACACTCACACATGCCTGATAAATATATGTTGGAGACTTGTCAGGATCAAGATTCTTCAAAATCTTCACTGTTTCTTTGATGCTTTGGGATTTGTTTTTTGATGAGGCAGTAACTTCAACAAATGTAATGTCAGAATCATTCTTTAGATTCTCACAGATTTCCTCTTCCCAAAGATTGCCGGCCATAGCTGCCGCTGATGGTTCGTCAGTATCTTTGCTCCACCCCAAATTCTCTATATCTTTTTCACTTAAAGATATAGAAACCAGATTCTTATCGCAACGTTTCTCATAGTATTGACCAATCTTAGAGGGACTCAATCTCAAGCTTATCTTCTGTTTCATTACCTTCTCCTTAAAAGGGATGCATGAACAGTCATATGTTTCACAAAACGCCACTTTAATTTTATCATTGTTTATAGGCAAATAATTTAACGGAATATTACAAATTTATAAAAAAAGAAGACTTACCCAATAAGTTGGAAAAAGCCCTCTTTTTATGTTTGTTAATTCTTAATATGCTATTATTTGGCATCATTCAAGCTTCATGCTATAATCGACGTCTTTCCCTGTTTCCAAGAAAGCCAGGTTACTATCACCATAGTTCAAATCAAGCCACTTTGTTAAGCTTTCCGGGCTTCTTATTTCGCACTCATTAAACAGATAGTCAATAATATTCTTTCCATTAATGAATACTATAGGATGTCCGTCTTCTATTACCTCCTTATATGCTTGTTCAGCAATATATGATGTAGTAATCATTATTCCAAACTGTCTATTCTTTATCCTGGAAATCAAACGCGCGGTATCAGTAACCGTGACGGCAGTATTTCTCCCGTAGCACTTTGCCTGCATATAGAACTCAACAAAAACAGAGTTCTCTACATTTTTAAAGATTTTATACCTTCCTACCGCATCAAATCCTCCATCTTTAAATGGACGAGTGACATCAATATTAACAACAGAATCATCCAGACTTTCAATGATGTCTGCTCCAAATTGTTCAAAACTATATCCTCTATCCTTTTCAATGAAATAATCATGAAGACATTCAAGCATTTTGCTCTTTGTAATATCCTGAGGCAATTGTTCCTCTTTAGATTTCTTCGAATTCTTAACCGTGCTGAGTAGTGGAGAGTACCTTCTCTTCTTTATGTAATTTTTCCATGTTTTTGGCGCATAATCACTTTCGTATGCATGCCCTTCTGTTATATCGTTTAACCATGCAAGGTTGATTCCAAAGCCTTGCTCATAGGCACTACCAGTTGATGTATTTAGAATTGTAAAAAAGGCCTTATAATTCTGGAATCTATCACCTTCTTCATTACACCCCCAAACTGCTGTAAGCCAATCTTTGTTGGGCTTCCCTTTTATACCAGGAACAGCCAACCCTAGGAATTTCACATTTCTTCCTCCAGCTTTACTAAATACCAGAACAGGGGGAATTTTCCTCCTATCCTCTTCTGTATCTGATGCAGCCAGATTAAAAATATAGCGTAATATTTCATTTCCATGCAAGTTCGTCTTATGCAGATCATTCCCAGGAGTCTTATTATCCCCATAATATAGGAAAATCCCAAGACTATTGTCAATTTCATCTTGCCAATAAATATCTTCTCCTGTAGAAAACAAAATTACTAGTTTGGGAGATTCTGTTTTGCCCAAATACCTGAACCCGCCTTGAGTCTTAACTCCCAGCAGTTTTGACAAAACCTCCGCAGAGAAATTCTTTTTATTTGGATCTGCTTTATAAATCGCATCCACATATAGTTTCCAATTTATTCTTTCTTCTTTTGGTATTTTCTCATAAACATCAAAAGTATAATTCGTATCCATGGCATTTTCCTTTTTGTACCAAACCTACACCTTCATAATCAATTATATCACCCAAATGTTTTTAAATAAAAAAGCTGCCATGACAATCTGGCAGCTTTAAATTACTCATTGCTGATTATTTCATCAAGGACTGGTTCCATCTGTTTCACAAGATCAACAACCAAAGCATTTCCCATCATAAATTTACGCTTATTTATAGGCATTAACACTTTCTCTCCATCAACAAGACACTCTTTTGTCCAGTCTGATGGGAACCCCTGTATCCTTTCCATCTCTATTGGAGTAAGAAGTCTGATTTCTCCCGTTTTCTTATCTCTTACTATGTGGGTTGTTCTGCTAAATGACCCTTCGCTAGTAAGCATCGTTCTTGCAGGCTTATCGTACTCATCTATAAGAGAAATTGGACCTTCTGAGAACACATACTCATGTCCGTTTGCTGCTGTCCTGCATATCTTCTTGGCTCCCTTTAGGTACTGCCATGTCTGACGCTCTTCCTTAGTAAGCTTCTGTTTTGTTTCATCACTATGATCAACATCAGGACTTGTATAATAGAGTTTCTCTTTTGGAATAAAGAACTGTCTATCAACTTCTCCAGTCTCCATGATGTCCCCTAGAGTAATCTGAGGTCCATTATATTCAGGTACTGTCTTAGCAGTATATATCGTGCCATCCAACATCATTCCAGAGTTTTCAAATGTGAAGCTGAATGACTCAGAAAGCTCACCAATTCCTTTAGGAAGCTTTCCTATCTTTACATACTTAGCATCCAATGGTGCTACTGGAAAACATGTTGCAAAGAAACCGCCTGTAAGAATCAGCTTTGATACGCTATGTCTATGAAGTTCATCTCCGTGCATAGAAACATAGTTAGCATATTCAAGCATCCTCTTAGCATATGTAGTATCGTTTCTATAAGCAAATATAAACGTACGTCTCCTACGTTGCTGGTAACCGTACTCGGCTGCATTTATGACTCTCCACTCAACTGTATAACCAAGATCCCTGAAGCAAGCTAGGATGATACCAAAATCACGGCCACGCTGACCAGCTGGACTCTTTATCAATCTATCAACATTTTCTAAGAGAACAAAAGGCGTATTCTTTGATTCCAGCATATCCCTGATATCCCACCAGAGAATTCCTTTCTTCCCTTCCAATCCCTTTGATGTTGCAAGTGTTGAAGCGACTGAATAATCCTGGCATGGAAAACCACCTACCAATAGGGTATGATCTGGCACTTTTGATTTATCTACAGCATTGATATCCTCGTTTGTAGTATCATTGCCCTCAAGATCAAGGCAGGTTCCGAATCTATTAACATAACAATCATGTGCCCATTGAGTTTTCTTATCTGCCGGCTCCCACTGGCTGAACCATACAGTCTCCCATTTTTCAGGTTTTTTCGCGTCTTCGATAGAGGATATTGAGTTCAGACCACATCTGAATCCTCCAACTCCTGCAAATAATTCACAAACTTTTTTCTCCATACCGGATATGCTCCATTCCAAATAATATAATAAAAATCTTACCACAGAACAGTGATAGGATCAACACTTCTGATAAATTCCAATAATGATGATATCACAGAAGATGAATTTGATCAACTTGAACGTTCTCCTCTTATCATTCTTTCAATTCATCCTCGATTTGCTCAAGAATATAAGTGTTATTGAGCCAAAAACACTGTTTTGGATATTGTCTTCCATCAGGAAGTTCATATGTATCTTTTGCATTCTGACCATGTGGTCTCACATGGCTTACTCGATTATCAGATGCCTTAGGAAAATTATTCTGATATGCCCCATTGACCTTTTTGAACTTGAGCCCTTCCTTTAGAATCTGAACTGTCCTTTCCCATACTGATCTAACCTCAACTTCAAGATCCTCATATGGTATATTCCAAAACTGAGCACCTTTGAGTCTTAGTGTATTATCAGCATCAAACTTATAAACAACAAATAAGAATCTCGTCTCCCTGAGATAATTACCAAAGGTGGAGTTTTCCCATTCTTCTTCAATGAGTTCCTTAAACTTAAATGTAGGAAATGACATGCTTTCTTTAATCTTATTGTTGTTTCCGATACGAATCGTTTTTACAACCACATTTGCTTTTTCAAATTCAGCAGCATGATTCCCCTTTATTCCCAATATCCTATATGCCAGTAATGCTTCAAGACTCTTTGGCTTCTTAGACGCATCTATATCGAACTTTACGCATAAATCCTCTACTGAATATCCAGCAAGGGCATCAATTTTATTAACTACATATTCCTCAAATGAATCCACTGACTCATCTTTGATAATTGGCTCATATGTATCTTGGCCAGGAACAATATAATTGTTCAGCACATACGTCATATAGGAATTCTTAAAAGCAAATGCTCTTGGCTTAGCAAGTTCATCACTGAACGGTTGTTTCCTTCTGTTCGCAGAAGTGGCTGCTTTGGGTGCTGCACCAAGATACATCGTATCTCCTTCGGAAAGCTCATGTGCTTTACCTGCTCTTATCTTGGATACGATTATTTCGTAATCATGTCGTATTATCTTAAGATCCTGTTCAGGTGGTGTAAATAACTTCGCATATCCAATATGATAATCAAGGTTATATTTTGCCTCTTGCATATAAAGGTAATACACAAGAAGAATGAGTTTTGACTTATTCCAAAAGTGGCTATTATCAAAGTCCTCATCTACAACTGTCATATAATCTATCATCGTAAGAATGAGTCTTTCTTTTGCAGCAAGGGTCCCATTTTTATTTACCTTATAGGGAGTGACCTTCAATTCAACTCCAGCCTCAGGAAAATCTGCCCTGGCATCACTATTACAAGAATAATGAAAAAAGCACTCCTCGATTATCTGCCCCAGATTCCCTTTATTGCGCTTTACATTGCTAACATCAGACGTGCCATAGCTCTCTCCAGTTTTCATAAAAGAACTATCATCATTTATAATCTGTCGAAATGATTTCCCAACAAGCCTCTGTGCATACGCTTCAATTGCTTTGGGATCTGTCCTGTCATAACTAAATTCAATCCATGTATCCATTGTCTACCCTTATAGATATCATCCACCTTGCTAATTCTCGATAGCCCAAACTTCGTTCATCTTCTCGTCAAAAATAACTTCTTCAACAACTCGCACACATTCATCAGTCTTCAGAATTATATCCTTGCCCCAAAAATGTATAACTGTCCATCCCAAGTATAATAATTGGGCATCCTTTTCTTTATCTCGACTACGATTTCTTTCAATCTTTTTTATCCAATAATCAGGATTTTTTCCTTGTTCCAGCCGTGGTCTTAAAACTTCCCAGTCCTTTCCATGAAAGAACTCACCATCACAAAAAATGGCAATTTTATACTTGGGCAATGCTATGTCTGGACAACCAGGTATGTCTTTATAGTTTTTCCTATATCGATATCCCTTTTGCCAAAGAGCTTTTCTAAGCATCACCTCTATTTTCGTATCTTTCCCCCGAATTCTACTCATATTCTTATGGCTTCGTTCAGTTACAGTGCCATTAAACCGTGGCTCTTTATTATTGTTCTCGTCCATATTGTCACTCATCTCTAGCATCAATACATGTTCCTGCATATAGCAATAGAAGTTTCTCGTACGATATGCTAATTCCACAGTTTTTAAGTCTCGTCACCCTTTTCGTATACAAAATTCTCAGTAATGCCTCTTTTTCCAAACCGTAATGAAGTAATCTATGACATCTGGGGCAAAGAGAAACTACATTCGCTTCGACATCTAAACTATATTTAAATGAAGGCTGGAAACATAGTGGGATTAGATGATGCCCTTCTGTATAAGTCGTCTTTCCATCTGTCCGTAAAAATAAATCGTTTTCGCATTCTCCTTCACATATATAACCAGCGTCATACAACGAGTTTTCCACAACGCTCCGATCTCTTTTATATGCAGTTCTTTCATGTGTGGTCATTGTCTCCAATTCTTTTGGCTTATCTACTATATTATGTGCGCCTTTTGGTCCAAACTCCCTATCATGTAATTGGAATGAATCTTTCCATTGAAACTCTTTATTGATAAAACTCTTATATAACTCTTTTAGTTCTGATACTTTATCCTTCTCAATATATTCATCCCATATCAACATGAGCTTTGGGTCGCTAACAGCTCCGCCTATGTTATTGGCAGGATTAATATTCCGAAACTTAGATACTTCATGCAAAATTGTCTGAGTACTCAAATCTTTACCAAAATAAGAATTATAGAGAGACGTAAATCTCTCTATATTTTTTTCTTTCCCTATATAGTAAAATCCTAATATCAGTAACAACTCCACATCACTCATGTTTGTCATGATCAATCCTCAGATATTATTTTTGCAACATACGACCTATTTAGCCAAAAGCTATGCTTTGGATATTCAACCAATCCCGTCAATTTATCTGCCACAGGCAAAGGCAATGTATCATCCCTATTCTGCGCATGCGGTCTAACATGTACATATTGATTTTCAGTAGATGATGGAAAATAGGTAAAATATCTACCATAATCATCAATATACTTCACTATGTTACCTGTCAGTAGGCAATCTTTCATTTTACTCCAAGCATCTCTAACACCACTTTCCAAGACACTTTCTGGCATTTCCCATACTTTAATTCGATTTAGATATAATTCTTTTCCTTCGTTTTTAAAAATAGCAAATACAAAAATATTGCCAGCAAATGTCTGGCGCAAAGAACTGGTTTCCCAGTTTTCTTTCACCAACTCACAATACTTAAATACCGGGAAAGACATTGACTCCTTTAGGCGCCCATATTTATCAAGTTTTATCGTTTTCAAACAAAATTCGTCTTTTCTCTCAATTTGCTTTAGAGCTGAAGATTCACTATAAGTAATCATCTGCTTAATAAGTACATTTAGCCTATTTTTAGCTCCTTCGTTAACATCAAACTCTTCATATAATCTTGTAACGGAGCAATCTTTATATCCTTCAACAAATACATCAATGTCTTGATTCAGTCTCACAATATAATCAGCGTGGTTCATTTCATTATTACCTCATAAATGTTTCGATAATATCTTGATCTGACATTATGCTAGTATCTTCAAGTTCAGCGCCGCCAATTGATATATCATCTGCATCCAGCACCTGAAGCATACGGTTCTCTTTCATTTCTAGCCTATCGGAAACAGCAGAATCTATAGAATTATCATTTTCCAGAAAATAGTAATGCGCTGTTGTTCCTTCTGGCATATTAATTCTATGAATTCTATCCTTAGATTGAATAAACTGCGCTGCATTAAAATTCCTATTAACATATATTGCGTTCTGACATACCCTATGAAGAGAAATAGACTCTGCAAGAGTAGCAGGATTAGCTAATAGAATCATACTATTGCCTTCACGAAATCTCCTTATAGCGTTTTGTCTTTCTTCATTAGAAACTGTTCCGTTAATCATTTCTACCGGTTTTCTGATTGCTTGTTCTAACAGTATTCTTAGCACATCCATGTTTTTAACAAAAATGTCCCATATAAGAACCTTTTTACCTTCTGAAACAAGTTTCCCAGCTAGCTGAACAGCGCCAAGATTTTTATTTGTTACTAATGCGCCTCTCTCAAACATATTAACTATTTTCACAATTGATGAATCATTAAATTGTTCTGTTAATACCTTATCAGCACGAACCAACAGATTGATACTCGCATCTTCCTTACTAGCATAATCTTCATACTCTTCTTTTAATTCATCCATAGAACTGATAATGCTCTTCTTCAGAAGAGAAGGGTTCGCGGAAATCTGCATTTTCCGAATTAATATAGCCTTTTTTAAGTTCATCAAAAAATCTTCATCGATATCATCAGACATTTTTCCGCAAAAATTATTAAGTCTATCATATAATTCAATCTGTTCCTCATTCATCTCACACTTTATAACGTCTACGGTGTAAGGAAGCAAATCCCCTTTTTCAATCAATAGCCTTTTTGAAATCCTTGAATAATGCGGATCAAGACTCTCATGTATTCGTGTTATATCTACTTCAGAAGCTCCATTTTTTGTCATAGTTTTCAATTGATTGTACCTATACGGCAAAATCTGCTTAAATGGAGACAATGCTTCTGTAAGTGAATAAAGATCCTCAAATCCATTTGGCATCGGTGTTCCTGTCAATATCACTCTTGCTTTTGCATTCCTAGAAATTTCCAGCGCAGCTTGAGTTGCCACCGCATTTGGATTTTTAATCTTATGTCCTTCATCAATAATCAATAAAGCCTTCTTCTCTGCTAAAAAAGCGGAAATCTCATCGTTCAACATTCTGATTTTGTCAATATTTATGAATGTGATTTCTTTATGATGTTGATTTGATGCTCTCAAATACAAACGACAGTTTTTAGATGATTCTATAGCAAGGTTTTCAAATTCTGGAACTGATCCAAAGCATGTTTGGAACTCATCATACCACGCATTATATGCACTCATAGGCCCAATAACGAAGATACTATCCACAATGCCATTGTGCTTTAAATATGAATAAGCTGCATATGTAATAATCGTCTTGCCTGCTCCAGGAACAGAAAAGTCAAACCCTCCTTGCCCTGTGCTCAACAAAAAAGCTGAACGATACTGGTAATCCCTCAGCTTAATAACTAAATTATTGTCACAAAAGATGCAGAAGTTTTCAAAATCCGACTGAACAGATTCCGAGTTTGACTTTATTGCTTTCAATGCTTCAATCTGATTATTAGCATCACTTTCAAATTGCTTCTCCTCATTCAATAGTTCTCTAACAGCTTCATCAAAAGCAACGCTTACATTGAATGACTCGATAAATGAAGCAATATCACTAATACTTTTTGCCACCTCATGCTCATTGCAGTTTCCATAGGACAGGACTATGTTCTCACCTTCTTTACCTATGGAAACATTCTTCATCGCATTAAGATAGATATTTAGCTTCATGGCAGAACGCCCACCAAGTTTATCGACTCCACATAAGCTAAATAAATTGTCTTTCTTTCTCTCAAAAGTTATATCACTCATATTTTATACTTTGCAGTTATCTTATAAATACTCTTAGACAATTCTTTGAGGCTCATCAAATCATCTTCTGCCACCTCATCCATGCCTTCCATCAGTTCCTCAATCCTATCCACTTTACCTCGAACTTCCAAAATCAGTTTTGAAAGATCTTTGTCCGTTAGTACTGAACTCAACTTATTAACAGCATCGTTCAAATTCTGTTCAAGTTTTCCGCCCCTTTTCCCCAAAAATTGCCAATCGGCCTCACTAGTTGGGTTATTTGCATCAATAATATCATTATGATGTTTTAAGAAGCCATCCCAAACGCTTTTCTCTATGAAGACGCCATTTGTCTTATTGGGTTTTCCAACAAGAACATCTCTAAACTTCTTTCCTTCAAACTTAGCACGCATGTAGTCATAGCACATCATCTTAAAATCTGCCACATCGCTTGGTTGGTAATCCCACTCTGCGTTATATGTACCATTATCAAGCCTTTTAAACACAGTCTTCGCGTTAAGGAATTGATCCTCAAGACCTTCTAACAACGTGAAATGATTTGGCTTACCTATAGCATCAAGATACTCTACCATCAAATCAAATGTTGCTTTCATTTCGCCAACATCTTTGTCGGTTTTTAATCCCATATATTGCTTAATCTGTGGATATGTATATCCTGCTTTAAGCAAATTATCCACTTTAACATAAAGAGCAATTCTGTTATACCCAACTTTTTCGTCAGCACCAATTTGAAGCATGGTCTCTAAAGCCATGATTTCCTTAGGGCCTATGTCCTCAGGCAAAACAATAGTGTTGAAATACCTGAAATCCTCAACATTTTGCCCATATTTATCTGCTTCTCCATTAAACAACGTTCTAAGAAGTGTCGCTCTACGGTTACCATCAATGATAATTCCCTCATTTGTGATGACTCCGTCTACTTGCTGCCCGTTTTTTGCAAGATCCGCTTTAGTCTTTTCATTCTCAGTCGGATGTTCTTTTAAGATAATGTCATAGAGGTACTGAACATCATCATCAGATTCAATGTCTAAATTTCTTCCACTCTCTGCCTCATATTCTCTAATTTTCCAAGTTATCCTATCATTAAGAATATTGGGAACTAATAAGTCCAACGGTATCCTGTAAACATCAAACGTCACACCTTTTCGTATTGGAAGCGTAAGTCCTGTCTTTATTGGCTTCTTTGCGTCTACTATTTCCTTTATTTTCTTTTTTGCTTCTTCTCTAGAAATCATTATTACGCTCCTTTATCTTTGTATGATTGCCCTTAACAAGCAACTATTAGTTTCTCTATAAACTATTTCTATTTTATCACGCTGATAACATACCAATAAAGCGTTCACCGCTCAAAATATATTATAAATCAGCATCGCGCCCCACAAGAATAAAAATAAGTAAAAAAGATATGAATTTTTTCTGTGTTTGCTTCTTCATACCATACTCTATCACTTTATATATCCCCATCCATATGACAAATCTCATAATACTCACACATCACGCAGAAATGCCTGCAAAACTTATTATGCCCCATAAGGCATTTCTTTACCCAATACAGTAATCTTTTCATCCGCTCTTCCCCTTCATGTCTCAAAAAATAATCATCAGTAACACAGCAAAAGCAATGATCAAGAACAATGTGAACTTCACTACAAAGAGTGCGATCTTTGCAATAGTCACATCAAATTTATCTATTGGTCTGCAACATCTATTACAAAAGAAAATGTAATGTTTATTATCCATAATCTGCCTCCTTACCAGCCCATATCATCCATATCGTCTTCAAAATCGAGCCAGGCTTCCAGACGATCATCTTCTCTGTCTCGCCTAAACTCTTTCTGTTTCCGCTCAAAATCCTTGCGCTCTTTCTTGGACATTCCACCTACAAGACTCTTATATTGAGATTCTGTAATTCTTACATCTTTATCCTTTTCTCTTTTTCCAAAAAACATATTTTGTACCGCCTTTCTATGAATCAATTTGCAGTTCCATCCACAAATTACTTTGTTTCACCTCTCCTGATGATAGAATTGTCTCACGCGACCTATCCCATAAAAAGGACACAAAAATAAGGGGCAACCATGTGGTTTTCAAGCCACACAACTGCCCCAAATCTCATCTCGCAAGCTCAGGTGTTTTCATTTTATTCTCTAAAGCCTTTTCTGCCTTTTGCTGCGATCCTACGATATTCAGTTTTGACTTCAGCTTATCCATGATTGATGTTTTCTTTTCATCGACAAGATTCATTTTCTCAGATCCGACTACAAGAATACTTGACTCTGCCACCGCCATAGCTACATCCTTTTTCTCTGCTTCCTGCTGTTTTTCCATAGCAGATTCAAGCTCAACAATCATCTTTGACGCTGTAACCCTGATGGTGTCCATTGAAGCTTTTAGCTCTTTGGTTTCCTTACCGGAACTCCATCCGGCAATGTAGCCGAAAGAGTAATCTGATGTATCAATTCCAAAGTGCTGGCAGACAACATAGGCGATGGACTCAGCTTCCACTTCCTTGGTGTTTTTGGTTTTCGGATCCTGAACCAGATCCGGATTGTCTGTCTTGTCATGGAGAAGTGCATGGGCCATCTCATGAATGATTGTTTTTACAGTCTGGACTTCAGACATGCCACTCTGAACACAGATCTTATGCATATCCGGTGAAAAGAATCCTTTTGCTCCGCTGGTCACAAGGCCATACTCGACAGGGACCTTTGAGGTTTCTTCCAACGCAGTTTTAAGTTTCTCATAACCATCAACTGAACCCATCAGCTCATTCACTCCAAGAGTCGGAAGCTCTTTTCCCTCAGTATCACTCACATCAAAAACTGTTGTAACCCTGAAGTTCGTGTACTCAACTTCTCTGGTTGTTTGAGCGATACGGTTCTCATAATCTTCCTTAGTTTCTCCAGGAGCATAAACCGGGATCTTGTCCCCATTATCAACATAATAGTGATCGCCGACTACCTTCTTTTTCACCTTGTAGGGAGCAATTATCTTGATCCCCTTCGCACCTTTTTTCACGTGCCGGTCAAACT
>JAEEGF010108991.1_pt1 | contig 29355 bp, 24 predicted proteins | sample 9134171 | NCBI WGS metagenome assembly JAEEGF01 (sample SAMN16246542, study PRJNA631951) | gut metagenome | biome: gut microbiome; feature: rumen; material: AP-attached | host: Bos | place: Iran: Karaj | collected 2018-10 | reverse complement strand
CGGACGTACTGACAAGGAAGCCGAGGAAGCCGTCAGCCGACTGGCTGAAGCTGCCGCCTCATTCCAGGACAGAAGGTGGCTGTCCTCGGCATTTGACATTATGCACCGCTACCCGCAGACTCAGTATGTGAGCCTGGGCGTCCCTACCTACCTGTACGGGCATGAGCCTTCTACGCCCTTTGCCACCCATATAGCCAAATACTTTACGAACAGTGTCCGCGAGGATACCATCCTGACTATTGCCTTTGGCGGAATTATATACACCCCGGGCAGTGCCGGCACCCTGCAGGAGATCTTCCAGAATGCTGTGCAGAACCATTACCTGTCCTTCGGCTTTGCCAGTCCGATGATTTTCATGGGCAAAACGTTCTGGACCGAGGATGTCCCCGCCTATAAGCTGATTAAATACATGGAGAATAACGGCAGGTACAGGAACCTGCTTCTTACTTTATCGGATGACCCGCGGGAAATAGAGCAGGTGCTGAAGGATTTCCAGAAGACAATACCCGACAAACTGTAACATCAGAGAACAGGACTGATAAAATATTCCGGAAATTAATAGGAGTCTCGTAAAAAAACTGTATCTTTGCACACCATTTTAAATAAAGTATATTAATCAACATGGCAGAAAACAAATACATTACCGTTGCATACCAGTTGTTCGCACCCATGCAGGACAACGAGCGTGAACTTATCGAGGAGGCTACTGAGGAGCGTCCTTTCCAGTTTATCTCGGCCCTGGGCATGACGCTGGATGCCTTTGAGGCGCAGATTGCCCCTCTAGCTCCCGGAGCAGCCTTCGACATAAAGCTGAGCACTGAGGACGCTTACGGCCCCTTTGTACCCGAGGCTGTTCAGAAGGTGCCTGCCGACATCTTCAAGATTAACGGCAAGATTGACTCACGCTACATCTACGAGGGCGCTGTGGTTCCCTTGCAGAATGCTGATGGAGAACGCTTCAACGGTACTATCACCGAGATTACGGAGAAGGAGATTACCGTGGATCTGAACCACCCCCTCGCAGGCAAGGAACTGAACTTTGTGGGCAAGGTGATTGAGAGCCGCGTAGCTACTAACCAGGAGATTCAGGATGCGCTGAACGTGCTGACCGGTGGCGGTTGCAGCGGAGGTTGCGGCGGTTGCAGCGGCGGCAACTGCGGTGGCTGCGACAGCGGCAGTTGCAGAGAAGGCGGCTGCAAGTAGTTGACAGTTGATAGGTCACAGGTGATAGGTCACAGGTGACAGTTAGGTAATTTGGATTCTTCACTTTTCATTTAAATGAATAGTTTCGGACAGATATTTCGCATAACCACCTTTGGCGAGAGCCACGGAGCTGCCGTAGGTGGAGTGATAGACGGGATGCCGGCAGGCATTGTGGTGGATGAGGCATTCATCCAGCATGAACTGGACCGCCGCCGTCCCGGCCAGAGTAAACTGACTACAGCCCGTAACGAGGCGGACAAGGTGGAGTTGCTGAGCGGAATCTTTGAGGGGAAGACTACGGGTCAGCCCATTGGATTCATGGTACGCAACACGAACCAGCACAGCCAGGATTACGAGAACATGCGAAATGTTTTCCGTCCCAGCCATGCGGACTATACCTACACGCAGAAATATGGCATTCGCGACCACCGCGGCGGCGGACGAAGTTCTGCCCGCGAGACTATCAGCCGGGTGGTGGCAGGTGCTTTTGCCAAACTGGCCCTCCAACAGATGGGGGTAAGCATTCAGGCCTATACCCAGCAGGTAGGTGGCATCGTATTGCCAGGAACTTACAGGGATTATGACCTAAGCCTGACGGAGAGTAACGATGTACGTTGCCCTGATGCTGCCTATGCTGAGAAAATGGCGCAACTGATTACCGAGGTGAAGGCTGAAGGGGATACCATAGGCGGTGTTATAGCCTGCGTGATAAAAGGCTGCCCCGTGGGATGGGGCGAGCCTGCCTTTGACAAGCTGCATGCCCTGTTGGGCCATGCTATGCTCAGCATCAATGCCGTAAAGGGATTTGAGTACGGGCAAGGGTTTGCCGGTGTAACGGAACGCGGCAGCCAGCAGAACGATATTATGATTTCCCTGCCCGACGGGAAGGTGGGCTTTGCCACCAACCGAAGCGGTGGTATCCAGGGCGGTATATCCAACGGCGAGGATATCTACTTCAGGGTTGCCTTCAAGCCCGTAGCTACCCTGCTGATGGAACAGGATACCGTGAACTGTATGGGGGAAGCTACCAAACTGACAGCACGCGGAAGACATGATGCCTGTGTCCTGCCGCGTGCCGTACCTGTTGTGGAAGCAATGGCAGCCATCACCCTATTGGATGCCTGCCTGCTTCAACAGATTAGAAGCATTTAATTATTCTCCTCGATTTGCCGGATAATATTATCGGCCGCATTTACTGCCTTGCAGTGCCAGATGTAGCCGATGAGTCCGCCTATTGCCGCACCTATCAGCAGGGGAAGTGCCATCAGCCAGTGGTTCATACCTTCAGGCGCATTCTTCCATGCATACTCATACACGGCCCAGCTTAACCAGGGAATCAGCAGCGCAGGAGTAACATAATACAGCCATTGGTTATACTGCTTGCGGAACTTAGCCATTACTTTGGCTACGGTAGCCAGATCCTCGGTCATCAGGTTCATGCGGTCCACCGGCTTATGTACATAGTAGGTGCCATAGGCACAGAAGAGCATCATAATACAGGTGGCAATGACAAAGGCATTGCTGAACACTCCCCAATATAACAACAAGGGATAGAGGGCAAGGCTGAAAGCCGCACAGATATATGATTTGTATTTTGTCTGGTTGATGGCTCCTATCCTGCCGCGCATGGTTTCGCGGAGGAGGGCTTCATTGACTATATCCTGCTGGTCCAGTTTGTGCTTGAGCATCGTAAACTGTTCACGCATCTCATCTAAATTCATTTCTTCCATATATTACTTCTGCTTTAATTTTTCCTTAATACGGATCAGCTTTACGCCTACGTTCTTGACGCTGATTCCCACTACCTCTGCTATCTCCTCGTAGCTCATGCCTTCCAGCCACATCATGATCAGAGCCCGGTCTATAAGATCCAGGCGCTGGATACGCTCATGCAACTGGCGGACCTGCCTGGTCTCATGGTCCTCATCGTCATACAGATTGATGTTCATGGACAGCGGTACCTTGCTACCCTGCCGGCGCTTCTTACGGTCGGCCGAGATGCAGGTGTTCATGGCTACACGGTAGATCCATGTGCTCAGTTTGCTTTCGTTGCGGAAAGACTCAAAGCCCTTCCACATGTTGATGAGCGTCTCCTGAAAAAGGTCGCTCACCTCATCCGCATCGTTTGAGAACATGTAGCATACCGTATAGATGGTACTCTTATGCTCCCTGACCATCCGCGAGAACTCTTGTTCCTTTACATCCATTTTTGTTCAGTTTGTTATTGGTCTCTTACCATTATTTCTTTCTGATTACATCCCTATGACGCAAGTAACGGCTGTTTTGCTACAGAAATAAAAAAGTTTTTTTCATTTCTTCTGATAAACGCGTACATAATCTATCTCATAGCGCATAGGGAAGTCGGCCGGATTCAGCTCCTTCACGCGGGTGTCAAGGGCCAAGTTCAGCAACAGGTACTGCGGACTGTGAAAGGGATTGATACCCGTACCGCGTGCCTTTCCGTTAACGGTCTTCTTCAGGTCTATCTGATTCAGCAGTTCGTCATCCAGATACAGGCGGATATAATCAGGATCCCATTCCATGCTCCATACATGGAAACGGGTTGCCCATGCAGGATCGTTGTCCGAGAAGTGTGTAAGGGGTGTATAGGAGGAGTCCCACTGCGTATCCTCATCGGTATCCCCAGCCCAGCAGGCATTGGCCAGAATGGTAGGAACACCCTGATGCTGGTAATACTCCAGCATGTCTATCTCACCGTTGGCAGGCCAGGGCAGATCACTGCCCAAAAGCCAGATAGCGGGCCAGGCTCCCTTGCAGACGGGGATGCGGGCTGCTACCTCGACCCTTCCGTAAAGAAAGGAGAACTTGCCGCGTGTTATAACGGAAGCACTTGTGTACTTTACCCGCTCACGGCTGGTACGCCAGTTGGATTCATCCGCGTCATAAGCAGGACAGGGGAAATCATCCTTCCGGGCCTCAATCACCAGCTTGCCGTCACGCTGGAAGGCATTCTCCGGCGCATACCACTGCAACTCATAGTTGCGGACAAAACCCTTTTCGAAATCCCATTTATCAGAATCCAAACCACTGTCCCCGTCAAATTCGTCGTTCCAGATAAGGCGCCAGCCATCCTTCACAACCTTGGCAGACTTGGCAGTTGCCCTGGGCGGCCAGTTACGGATGGCCAGACAGCCTACCGCTGCCAACAGTAATAAGTAACAGATTTTTCTTCCTAACAATTGATGCATCAGTTCTCTGAGTTTCATAAACAAGCTTTTATTGGTTCAAATTTGATTAACGGGATACAAAAATACGTATTATTTATGGAAAACCCGATTGTTCTTACCGATTTTTTTATATCTTTGTCACAACTTACGTAAAAAAAGAGGAAGAAAACATGAAACCTATGGACATTGCCGTCTTTGTTTCGGGCAGTGGTACTAACTGCGAGAACCTGATCCGTCACTTTGAACATTCAGATGTGGCCAGGTGTGCCCTGGTAGTCAGCAATAAGCCTGATGCCTATGCCCTGGTCAGGGCCGAACGGTCAGGCGTACCGACGGCTGTGGTCAGCAAAGAGGAACTGAATAACCCGGATGTGATGCTGCCCCTGCTGAAACAGTACAACATCGGTTTCATTGTGCTGGCCGGTTTCCTGCCCCTCGTACCCCTGTTCTTAGTAAACGCCTACCCGCGCCGCATTATTAACCTGCACCCTGCCCTCTTACCCAAATACGGCGGAAAAGGCATGTGGGGACACCATGTGCATGAAGCGGTCAAGGCTGCTGGAGAGACAGAGACCGGCATGACGGTTCATTACGTGACCCCCGTCTGTGACTCCGGCGAGATTATCGTCCAGTATAAGGTAAAGCTTCTGCCAACAGATACTGCAGAAGATATCGCGCAGAAAGAGCATAAGTTGGAAATGGAATACTTCCCCAAAGTGGTGGAGGAAGTGATAAAAAGAGGTATATGAGGAAAGAAAGGATTTACAATAGTGCGCAACTGATAGAGCTGGTTGAGGAGATCGGCTTTCTGCCCTTGCTGGACAGCGGAATCAGCGGCTTCTCCGCTGAGGAGATGGTGGATGAAGAATGCCGCTACGTTGTCTTCCCGGACGGCGGATGGGACTGGCCCCTGTGGAAATGGAAGGGGGAAATCATCACGGAAGGCGGACATGTTTACGGAAAGTTCTTTGCGGGAAAGGCAGGTTATATCAGCCGTAAGTGGTGGCCCCATTTCTGCAACTACCGTCGCAATGCCCGTCAGCCCCTGGCCGAGGGAAGCATTGAGGAGACAATCCTGACTACACTGGAAGCCAATGAAAGCCTCATCACCCGGGAACTGCGGGCTGCCTGCGGATTTGACGACCCCAAGATGCGAAGCAAATTTGACAGCTACGTTACCCGGCTGCAAATGGCCACCCGGATTGTAACGGCTGATTTTGTGTATCCCACCGACCGGCACGGACGTAATTACGGCTGGGGATGGTCATTGCTGACAACACCGGAATTACTATACGGAAAGGAGGCCTGCCAATGCGACTGCACACCTCAGGAATCCTTCGGCCTTATCTGTCAGCAGTTATGGAGCATCCGCCCGGATGCCGCTGAGAATCAGATAGTAAGAATGCTAAAATAGAAGCATCTCTTCATATCATATTTCCTATTGGATTTCCACATACAAGGGCAAGTGATCAGAGTATCCCCCACGATACACCGGCCCCTGAAAGGTTCGCCAGGGAACACCCTTTTCAGTTAGCAGGAAAGGGAATTTGGCCACATGGGCACGAGGTTCGCAAAACCCCTGCATAGAGGGCGAGACAAGTATATGATCTATGTATCCCCATAAACCCTGATAATAATATGTACCCTGCGCCTTTCCCAGTTCCTTACGGCTCTGTGGGATAAGACTGACAAGCCGTTGCTGAATGGGACGGAAAACAGGGTCGCCGGGTTCGGCATTAAAGTCGCCCATAACCATTATCCGCTCTCCCTGTAACTTATCCAGAGCAGCACAGAGGGTTTCCGCAGCCAGCATCCGGTTCCGCGTACTGCTTTTGCTGTCTCCGGCCCTGCTGGGAAAATGCAGCACAAAGACGTGGAGCATCGAATCCGTACGGATTACATTTCCCCATACATGCAGGATGTCACGTGTAGGACGAAGTCCGTTCTCAGCGGAAGGAACCCTTACGGACTCACTGCCCAGGAACCGGAAGAGTGTGGGCTGGTACAGCAGACAGCAGTCCACACCGCGAAGGTCAGGCCCCTCGGCATGTACATACCGGTATCTGGCAGCACGCAGGGGAGAACGGGTGGTAAGATCACGCAGAACGGTATCATTCTCCACCTCGCACATACCCACCAGCATGGGCCATCCGCCCTGCTCGGCTACAGCCGCTATTACACGGGAAATGTTATCAAGTTTGTGCCAATAACGCCAGGGTGTCCAATGATAAGCACCCTCGGGAAGGAAGTCCCAATCATTCTTAAGCGAATCATGCCGGGTATCAAAGATATTCTCTACGTTATACCACATAACCTTCTGTGCATCAGCAGGAAAAGGCCATAATCCGGCAAGAAGGAACAGCAGATAAACGGGTAGATGCTTAGGCATATCTGTAGTTTAGGAAACGGGAATGCTGAAATGCCTGAGTTCGTTACGGAGCTGCAGGGAACAGCCCCCAGTAGCCTCATCCAGCAACGCCCAGAAACGGGAACTGTGATTCATCTCCACCAGATGAGTCAGTTCATGCTGCATGACGTAATCCTGCAGGTGGGGAGGCAGGAGCATCAGGTACAGACTCAGGCTGATATTGCCCTTGCTGCTGCAACTTCCCCATCGGGTATGACTGTTATGGATGCTCACCTTCCGGTAACACAGGCCCCGGGAAAGAGCCAGGGCTTGCAGCCGCGGGGGAAGGACAGCCTTGGCCTGCCGGCGGAGGTCCTCAATCTGCAGAGGCGTAATCCGCTGCCGGGCAGCCTGACGCTCTGAGAAACGCTGCATCATAACGCCCAGGCGCGGCCTCAGTTCCTCTATGGCCCGAAGCAGATCTGACTGACGCGCCCCTACGGGAACAGTGCAGACAAGGCCCTCCTCCGTACAGCGGAAGACAAATCTTCCGGCACGCCTGTTGACCCGTAGCCTTATCTGCCCGAGTTCCTTGTCTTCGTAAAACGATTCTTTCCCTTTCATTTCAGTCCGCAAAGTTATAAAAAAAATTGCTTATGTCCCCTGCCCTAAGCCCAGTGACTTCAGACAAATTAAGTTAAAAATATGTTAAAGCGGCAGGGAAATGTGGCAGTTTACAGGCTAAATAGTATCTTTGTTTGCTGATAACATAGTTATCAACAAAAACAGAAAGTATTATATCACTGGAACATAAACAAAAACATAATCAAAGCGTACAATGGAAACGATGAACAAGGAATTTGAGTTTAAGGGCGGTTATCTGAACGGTTTTGTGATGATCTTCATTGACATACTGCTCTGGTGTGCCACATTTCTCAGCTTTATATTAAGCATTGTAGAGGGTGATGCCGGACACCCCTTCGGACACTTAATCATTCTGACCGTGCTGCTGCTCATTGCCAGCATCATCTGCTGTTGCGGTTTCTCCATGCTGGAGCCCAACCAAGCCAAGGTGATGACTTTCTTCGGCAAGTATGTAGGCACCTTCCGCAAGACCGGTTTCTACTGGCTGAATCCCTTTATGAGCGTGAAGAATGTAAGCCTGCGTGCCCGCAACCTGAATGCCGAGCCCATCAAGGTAAATGACAAGACGGGTAACCCCATTCTTATAGGTCTGGTAGTGGTATGGAGGCTGAAAGACACCTACAAGGCCATTTTTGACATTGACACAGATGTATCAAACACCGCAGGAGCCCAGGTAGGCAACTCAGCCACAGCCCGAATGAACAAATTTGAGAAATTCGTGGCCGTACAGAGTGACTCCGCCCTTCGTGAAGTGGCCGGCATGTATGCCTATGACAATGAGGACACCAAGGAAAATGAGGTGATAACGCTGCGTAGCGGCGCTGCCGAAATAAACGATGTGCTGACTGACAAGCTGAACGAGCGGCTGAACATGGCAGGACTTGAGGTTACGGAAGCCCGCATCAACTATCTGGCTTATGCGCCTGAGATTGCCGCCGTCATGCTGAGACGTCAGCAAGCCGCTGCCATCATCACAGCCCGGGAGAAGATTGTTGACGGTGCTGTCAGCATGGTTAAGATGGCATTGGACAAACTGTCAGAGGAAAGCATCGTTACCCTTGACGAGGAGAAGAAGGCTGCGATGGTCAGCAACCTGCTGGTAGTTCTCTGCGCAGACGAGCCCGCTCAACCCGTTATCAATTCCGGAAATGTGTGATTTGAGGTGAGAGGTGAGAAGTTAGAGGTGAGAAGTTAGAGGTTAGAGGTTAGAGGTTAGAGAAAACAATGAATAAATTTATCCTTATACTGACATGCTGGCTACTGGGATTAGCACCCGGCATGGCCCGGCAACGCAAGATGGCAGATGTGCAACATATTGCCGACTCCATACTGAACCGCCCGACAAGACTGGCGAACAGAGTAAAAGGGAGCACAGTTAAAATACGCAGAATCATTGCGGCATCTGAATTGCCGGGTATCAGACAGGATGCCTTCTATGTATGCGATGCCGGAACCGCAGGATTCGCCATTGTCTCTGCCGACGAAAGGATGACACCCGTCTTAGGCTTCTCGCAGACCAACGGCTTTGACACAGAGAACATACCTGCCGGAATGCAGGAACTGCTGAACAGTTACACCCGTGAATACGAGGCGCTGACAAGCGGAAAGCCGATAAGCTTGATAAAACATCGGATTGAAGGCGTACAGGAACAGGTGGGACCGCTGTTAAGCACCACATGGGGGCAGGGCAATCCCTATAACAACAAATGCCCCGAATGGCAGGGCGAACGCTGCATCACAGGATGTGTGGCCGTGACATCGGCGCAGACCATGCGGTATTACCAATACCCCGACTCGGCAAAGGGCGTGGCCGATTACAGGACCAGGACCCTTAACATCCCCATAAGCGAAAACCTTACAGCCTACAAGTTTGACTGGCCGAATATGCGCAGCCAATACCGCCAGGGTGCTTCCTACGCGGAAAGGAATGCCGTGGCCGACCTGCTTTATGCCTGTGCCGTAGCCGTGCAGATGGACTTCGGCCTGAAAGGAAGTTCGGCCAGCAGTACCAATCAGGCAAGGTCCCTGGTGGAGAACTTCGGTTACGACCCAGACATCGCCAATGTCCATAAGGACTACATGACCACCAGCGAATGGCAGAGGCTGATGCTTAATGAACTGAATGCCGAGAGCCCGCGCCCCGTCATCTACGCAGCCATCTCACCCGAAAACGGAGGACACTCCTTTATCCTGGACGGTTACAAGGCCGACGAGGACGGCTACCCCTTCTACCACATCAACTGGGGATGGGAAGGCAACTGTGACGACTACTTCAAGCTAAGCAGTATGGATGTGGACGGCTGGGAATTCTCAAAGGAACACGAGGCCATCATCTTCATTCAGCCCGACAATAAGAAACAGGACAACGGCCACTTCTGCCAGGCCCAGGAAGTCATACTCTCCACAGCCCGGATCAAGCCCGGCACATCCAGATTCACGGCAACACTGAAAATCTTCAACTACAGCTACAAAACCTTCAGCGGTGTCATCAGGCTATATCTGAGGAATGCCGGCGGGGAGGAATTCCTGGTAGGAACCAGCCAGAAGATTAACGGAATGCCCTTTGCCTATGGTGTGCAGAACTTTACCATACAGGCATCCCTTAACCAGAATATCAAGGAGGAGGACTATACCGTAATCCTGCGATGCAAGGCCGACAACAGCCAGACGGAGGAAACCGTCACCTATCCCTCGCCCCAGACGCTTACCGTTACCTCGGTTACCGAAAGCTACACGCCTGACATGATGATTGCCGACCTGCAGAATGTAGGTGAGGACCTGGAGGGCTACAACGTCTCACTGAGAGCCGTATGGCCCATGAACCGGGCTGCCAAAGCCTTCACCGGAACACTGCGCATGGCCGTGACAGACGGGAACGGTGACAACCTGATACCCTTCGGCCAGATAGCCAGCATCAGCAATCTGGAAAACAATCATTATACCAGTTATGCCTACACCTTCAAGGGAGAGTTGCCTGACTATCTGGAAGACGGGGAATACCGCCTGTACCTGTCCGCCAACCAGTCCGGCTATCTGGAATGGGGAAAAGTCACACAGTGGAGCATGAATACAGGGACATTCGGGACAGAGATATTCATCCCCTTCTGGCTGGAAGACGGTAAGATTCTCTACCATAAGGATGTAATTGACGAGGATGAACTGCCTGAGGACGCATCCGACATACAGGTAACGGACATGCAGATAACAGCCTTTGATTCCCGGACAAGGCGTATTGACATGCAGATGTCCAACACCCTGAACATAGGCAACGATTCGTTTGCCGGAAAGTTCTCGATGGCAGTGTACAGCAAAGACGGCAAACTGCTGACAGCCTTCGGAGAACCGCAGAAGATGACTACACCCTTAGGGCACTTCCAGAGTACCAACAGGGTATTCTCCTTCAGCGGCGAACTGCCTGAAGAACTGGAGGACGACCTTTACACCGTCAGGATAGCAGCCCAGGCAAACGGATGCAAGGGATGGACTCCCATCAGGGGATGGACCAGAGACGGAGGATACATCACAGGCCGAGATAAAGAACTGGGCTTTGACTTCGTCATCATGAGAAACAACCTGTACCTGGCGGATACTGACGGACTGAAGGAAATGAGCAGCCCGGGAGCGGGAAACGGCGAAACGCAAGCCGTATGGTATGACCTGAGCGGGCGCAAGGTCAGCGTTCAGCCCCTCATGCCCGCCGGCCTCGGGAAAGGCATCTATATCATCAATGGCAAGAAAGCGGTAAGATGAGTTTTTATCCCAACATAGTTGGGGATTTGCAAGAATTGTTGTAACTTTGCAGCCGCAAAAAAGGAAGGCGACAGCCATGAGGCCTCAGCCGTTTTTGAATTTTGAAATTACAAATTTTGAACTAGGATAATGAATATACTGGAACTGAGCGAACAGGAAATTGTTCGACGCAACAATCTTCAACAGCTGCGTGACCTGGGCATCGACCCCTACCCTGCTGCAGAATACCCCGTAACAGCATGGAGCACAGATATCATCAGCGACTTTACTGACCTGCCCGTAATCGGCAAGGACGAGGAAGGTAATGATGTCCGTGAGACAGCGACTCCCGAGAACAGCCCCGTAGTAAGCGTGGCAGGCCGCATCATGAGCAAGCGCATCATGGGCAAAGCCGCCTTTGCCGAGATACAGGACAGCAAGGGACGTATTCAGGTATATGTACAGCGCGACGCCATCTGTCCTGACGAGAACAAGGACCTGTACAACATCGTCTTCAAGAAGTGCCTGGACCTGGGCGACTTCATTGGTGTCAAGGGATACGTATTCCGTACCAAGACAGGCGAAATCAGTATTCACGTAATGGAGATGACCGTACTCTCCAAGAGCCTGAAGCCCCTGCCTATCGTAAAGACAGATGCCGAGGGTAACGTATTCGACTCATTCGACGATCCCGAACTGCGCTATCGCCAGCGCTATGTGGACCTGATAGTGAATGCAGGCGTCAAGGAAACCTTCCTGAAGCGCGCCACCATCATCCGCACCATGCGTAAGATTCTGGACGATGCCGGCTATACTGAGGTGGATACCCCCATCCTGCAGAACATTCCCGGCGGTGCCAGTGCCCGCCCTTTCATGACTCACTTCAATGCCCTGAATCAGGACATGTACATGCGTATCGCCACAGAGCTGTATCTGAAGCGACTGATTGTAGGCGGTTTCGAGGGTGTATATGAAATGGGCAAGAACTTCCGCAACGAAGGTATGGACAAGACCCACAACCCCGAGTTTACCTGCATGGAGCTCTATATCAGCTACAAGGACCTGAACTGGGGTATGGGCTTCACCGAGAAGATGCTGGAGCAGATCTGTACCGCAGTGAACGGAAAGCCCGAAGTGGAGATTGACGGAAAAGTCATCTCCTTCAAGGCCCCCTTCCGCCGTCTGCCCATCCTGGATGCCATCAAGGAGAAGACAGGCTATGACCTCTACCCCATGAACGAGGACGAAATCCGCGAGGTAGCCAAGAAGCTGAACATCGAGGTTGACGAGACCATGGGCAAGGGTAAGCTCATCGACGAGATATTCGGCGAGACCTGCGAGGGCACCTTCATCCAGCCCACCTTCATCACCGATTACCCGGTAGAGATGTCACCCCTGACCAAGATGCACCGCAGCAAACCCGGCCTGACAGAACGCTTTGAGCTGATGGTGAACGGCAAGGAGCTGGCCAATGCCTACTCCGAGCTGAACGACCCCATTGACCAGGAAGAGCGCTTCAAGGAACAGATGCGCCTTTCAGAAAAGGGTGATGATGAAGCCATGATCATTGACCAGGACTTCCTGCGTGCCCTGCAGTACGGAATGCCTCCCACCTTCGGTATCGGAATCGGCATTGACCGTCTGGTAATGCTGCTCACAGGCAAGTTCCAGATTGGCGAGGTAATGCTCTTCCCCCAGATGAAGCCCGAGGTTAAGGCTCCGCGTGACAAGGACGAGCTGTTCCTGCAGAAAGGCATCCCAGCCGAGATTATCCCCGTCCTGCGTAAGGCCGGCTATAACCTGGTAAGTACCCTGCAAGGCGTAGCCCCTGCCAAGATTCAGCAGCAGATTATAGAGATTGTGAAGAAGTACAAGCTGGAGATTGAGAAGCCCAGCCAGGAAGCAATAGCAGCCTGGACTGCATAAAAGGGAATTCAAGACTCAAAAGTTATAAACTCAAAAGCTAAGATTTGGTTGATTTAGGTAAAATAGCCGTATTAGGCGGAGGTAGCTGGGCAACTGCCATTGCCAAGATGCTGTTGGAGAAGAATGACAGCATCTGGTGGTATCTGCGCAGAGATGACCGTATTGAGGACTTCAAGCGCCTGAAACACAACCCCGCCTACCTGACAAGTGTGCTGTTTGATGTCAAAAGGATAAACTTCAGCAGCGATATCAACGAGGTGGTAGAGGAAGCAGACACGCTCATCTTCGTCACCCCATCACCCTATCTGAAAGGACATCTGAAGAAACTGCATACCAGACTGGACGACAAATTCATCGTCACCGCCATCAAGGGTATTGTCCCGGACGAAAACGTAATATGCTCAGACTACTTTAACCAGGTATATAACGTACCCGAGGAGAATCTGGCCGTAATAGGCGGTCCCAGCCATGCCGAGGAAGTGGCAATGAACCGCCTCACGTATCTCACCGTAGGCTGTGCCGACCAGAAGAAAGCCGACGCCTTTGCCGACATGCTGGCCAGTGACTATGTAAAGACCAGCACCAGCAATGACGTAATAGGCATAGAATACGCCTCCGTACTGAAGAACGTATTCGCCATAGCCGCCGGTATCTGTCACGGACTGAAGTATGGAGACAACTTCCAGGCAGTACTCATCAGCAATGCAGCACGGGAAATGAAAAGTTTCCTGAACACCATCTACCCCATAGAGCGCAACATCACCAATACAGTTTACATGGGCGACCTCCTGGTAACAGGCTACTCCCACTTCAGCCGTAACCGCGTGTTCGGAACAATGATCGGCCAAGGCTACAGTGTGAAGAGCGCCCAGCTGGAGATGGAAATGGTAGCCGAGGGCTACTACGGCTGCAAGTGCATGAAGGACATCATCCAGCACATAGGCGTGGATATGCCCATCGTAGATGCCGTGTATAACATACTGTATGCACGCGCCCGGCCGGAAAGGGAAATCAAGAAATTATGTGAGGTACTCAGCTAAAGTACCTCATATATTATATATAAGGTAAAGGAACAAAGGTTAAAGATAACAGTTTATGATTAAGTTAGACATCTCAAAGGCACCCGTCAGTGCCGAAAAATCAGCTATCCTTGAAGGCAAAGTAAAGGAAGCACAGCAGACATTGGAGAATGGCACCTGTCCCGGTAACGATTTCCTGGGTTGGTTACATCTGCCCAGCAGCATCACTGCCGAGTTCATGACCGAACTGCAGAATTGCGCCCAGACACTGCGCGAGAACTGCGACACCGTAGTAGTAGCCGGCATCGGCGGTTCCTACCTGGGTGCACGTGCCGTCATCGAGGCACTGAGCAACAGCTTCCAGTGGCTGACCAACAACGGAGAGAATCCCACCATCCTGTTCGCCGGCAACAACATCGGCGAGGATTACCTGTACGAACTGACAGAGTACCTGAAGGGCAGAAAGTTCGGCGTAATCAACATCAGCAAGAGCGGTACCACTACCGAGACAGCCCTGGCCTTCCGTCTGCTGAAGAAGCAGTGCGAGCAGCAGCGCGGCAAGGAGACAGCCCAGAAGGTTATCGTAGCCATCACCGATGCCAAGAAGGGTGCCGCACGTACCACAGCTGACAAGGAAGGCTATACCAGCTTTATCATCCCCGATAACGTCGGCGGCCGTTTCAGCGTACTCACTCCCGTAGGTCTGCTGCCCATTGCCGTAGCCGGCCTGGACATCGCCAAACTCGTAAAGGGTGCAGCCGACATGGAACAGGCAACCGCTCCCAGCGTACCTTTCAGCCAGAACCTCAGCGCCCAGTATGCCGTAGCACGCTATGCCCAGTATGCTGAAGGCAAGAAGATAGAGATCCTGGCCAACTACCAGCCCAAGCTGCACTTCATCGCCGAGTGGTGGAAGCAGCTGTTCGGCGAGAGCGAAGGCAAGGACAATAAGGGTATCTACCCCGCCAGCGTAGACCTGACAACTGACCTCCACTCCATGGGACAGTGGATTCAGGAAGGCGAGCGCAGCATCTTCGAAACCGTCATCAGCGTAGAGAATCCTGAGAACAAGCTCCTCTTCCCCCATGATGAGGAGAATCTGGACGGATTGAACTTCCTGGCCGGCAAGCGCGTAGATGAAGTCAACAAAATGGCAGAGCTGGGAACCCAACTGGCACACGTTGACGGCGGTGTACCTAACATACGTATCAGCATCGACCGCCTGGATGCCTACCACCTGGGACAGCTGATCTACTTCTTCGAACTCTCCTGCGGCCTCTACTGCCAGCTGTTAGGCGTAAACGCCTTCAACCAGCCCGGTGTGGAAGCCTACAAGAAGAATATGTTTGCCCTGCTCGGCAAACCAGGATACGAGAAGGAAACGGAAGCCATACGCAAGCGTATCGGCTAAAGATAAAAGAGAAAAATTAAAAGAGAAAAGGCAGATTAGAATTATTTATTCAGCCAAGTGAATGAAGACTTTCATACATTGACGCTGTGTCATGCACTTTTCTCTTTTAATTTTTATCTCAGTCACTCACTTTTATCTTTTCTCTTTTAATTTTTATCTATGCTGAAAGCTGTCCTCTTTGATATGGACGGTGTGCTGTTTGACAGCATGCCGAACCATGCATACGCCTGGAGTCACGCCATGACTGAATACGGTCTGCAGATGACCCCCGAGGAAGTGTATATGAACGAAGGGAGAACCGGCAGCTCAACCATCAACCTGCTGGCACAGCGCTTCTGGGGAAGAGATGCCACAGAGGAGGAAAAGCAGCTTATCTACGAAGCCAAGAGCAAAGTCTTCAATACACTACCGGAAGCCAAACCCATGCCCGGAGCATTGGAAACCCTGCAGGCCGTCAAGGCAAAAGGGCTGCGGATAGTACTGGTAACCGGCAGCGCCCAGACATCCCTGCTGGAGAAGTTAGAGAAATACTACCCCGGCTTCTTCCGCCAGGACCTCATGGTAACAGGCTTTGACGTAAAACTGGGCAAGCCCTACCCCGAGCCCTACCTGAAAGGACTGCAGAAAGCAGGTATCAGACCCCAGGAAGGCATTGTAGTGGAGAACGCCCCATTGGGCGTACAGGCCGGACATGCGGCAGGCATCTTCACCATAGCCGCCAACACCGGACCGCTGAAAGACGATGTATTAAAAAATGCCGGTGCAGATATTGTACTGCCCGGCATGAATGATGTAGCCAAGTTCTTTTCAGACTGACGTATCCTCTTCCTCAATATCCGGAGCATTGTCAGGCTCCAGCGTATAACTGCCGTCAGGACCGATTGTCAGTACAAACGGTTCGGACATATCACTCTCAGGAAAGCTTACACATACGCCAAAGGTCAGTTTACCCTCCTGCGCTGACATAAAGCGGAAACCGTCCAGGATTCCGTTCTTCCTGAAATTCTCATCCAGCTGTGACCCGAAGGAAGCCTTTGTGAAACGGCGACGGAAGAAATTACCCCCGTCCCTGAGAACCGTCAGGTCATAGTAGTTATCCACAAACTTATCCCCGTTCTCATCTATCACAGCCTTCAGCGAATCATCAGCCTCACGGTGTATGCTATAGACAAACAGATGACTGCCCAGCGTTACACTGTCCGTCAGGTCATAATCCTTCATCCTGTGCTCAACAGCCTGCTGCGGCGATGTCTGCAACGTATTGCCTGAAGTGTTGTCACTCTTGTTACCACAGGAACAGACAGCAGACACTAACAGACCCAGAAACAATAATTTACTTGCTTTCATAACTTAATCTTCTTCTTAACACCCTTAGACTCATTCTGAATGCGGTCCAGGGCTGTTACAACGTAAACATATGATTTACTTCCCCCCTGATAAGAAAGGGGCAGATTGGTATCACGTGTAATGCAAAGGATATGGGAAGGATCCTCCAGGTTCACCTTCTCACCCTTATTGAAACGGTACACCACATACTGCACCGCCTCATCCATGGCAGTCTTAGCCTTAGGCTGCGTCCAGAACAGAACGGGGCCGTCCTGCGTCCACACCACAGCCGTCTTACGGGGCTTGCCGGGTGCCTTACCGTCAATCCAGGGCATACGGGGCTGCAGGGCCGGGGTATTATGATAAACCTCACGCAGCATCGTCTGATAGTTACCGGGATTCTCGCACACTGCGGCGGCATACCACTGGCAGCTGCCGTATATACCGGGCAATGTACGCTGTAGCATATACTTGCGCGGCATCTGGTGCGAAGCAGGATTCTCCGGGTCAGTAGCCTTGACCGTACGCAGCACATCCTGCCCGATGATAACCGGACGCTGGCCGGCATGGGCACTCCACCACTTTACCAAAGTCTCGTAATCGGCAGCCTTATGCCCAATCTCCCAGTAAAGCTGCGGGATATTGTAATCCACCCATCCCTCTTTCACCCATTTCAGCACATCGGCATACAGGTCATCATAGTTCTGTAATCCATTGGTAGCGCTGCCGTCAGGATCAGTCCGCTGGTTACGGTAGATACCGAAGGGGGACACACCGAACTTCACCCAGGGCTTCACCTCACGGATCTGGCGGCACATCTGCTCAATAAACAGATTCACATTCTGGCGGCGCCAGTCCGCACGGTTCATGCCGTTGCCGTAAAGGGCATAGGCATTGTCATCCGGGATGGCGACACCCGGGGCGGGATAAGGATAAAAGTAATCATCTATATGAATACCGTCCACATCATAGCGGCTGACAATATCGCAGGCCACCTGGCAGATGTAGTTACGGTTCTCGGGATAGCCCGGGTCAAAAAGCTTCAGGCCATCATAGTCAAAGAAATGGTTCGGACGGCTAAAGTATTCATGCGTATTGGCCAGCACCATAGTACCCTTCGTCTTCGCACGGTAGGGATTGATCCAGGCATGAAGTTCCATCTGGCGGGCATGGCACTGCTCAATCATCCACTGCAGGGGATCCCAATAAGGGCTGGGAGGCATTCCCTGCTGGCCGGTCAGATACCGGCTCCAAGGCTCCAGCTCACTGGGATACAGGGCATCACCCTCGCATCTGACCTGAAAGAAGATGGCATTGATGCCATCCTTCCGCAGGTCATCCAGCTGACTGGTCAGCACCTGCTGCATACGGTCACGTCCCATACCCTGAAACTGACCGTTAACACTCTGAATCCATGCGCCCCTGAACTCCCTCTTAGGATTCTGGGCCATTGCCGTTGCCGCTATCAATAGCAGCAGAATAATCCATTTGTTCCTCATATCGGTACAAAAATACAAAAAAATTCTATACATTCCCTAATAATACACCCTCTTTTTATATAAATCCCTCCTATCTGTGCTCACTTAATTGTTTTTTTCGTACCTTTGTACTCATATATTATCAAGCATGAGTACTATTAAGACACATAGACCCAGCGTCCTTCTTATCTACACAGGAGGTACCATCGGAATGAGAGAGAATGCCGAAACCGGAGCATTGGAGAACTTCAACTTCAACCTGATTCTGGATGAGGTTCCTGAGTTAAAGCGCTTTGACTACAAAATCCACGCTTTCACCTTTGACCCTCCCATTGACTCCAGTGATATGGGACTGGAACACTGGGGGCGTCTGGTTAAGATCATTGACAGCAATTATCACCTGTTTGACGGCTTTGTCATCCTGCACGGGACTGACACCATGGCCTATACCGCCTCCGCACTGAGCTTCATGCTTGAGAATTTAGGGAAGCCCGTTATCCTGACAGGCTCACAGCTACCCATAGGAACACTCCGTACTGACGGAAAGGAGAACCTCATCACCGCCATTGAGATAGCCGCAGCCCGGCACGAGGACGGCACACCCGTTGTGCCAGAAGTATGCATCTACTTCAAGGAAAAGCTCATGCGCGGCAACCGTACCACCAAGATCAATGCCGAGCAGTTCAACGCCTTCCGCTCCTTCAACTACCCTGACCTGGCCACAGCAGGCATGCATATCAGGTTTAATGAGGCAGCCATCCGTAAGCCCGACCCCACAAAACCATTCAAGCCCCACTACCTGGTAGATCCCAACGTAGTAGTCCTGACCCTCTTCCCCGGCATACAGCGCAGCCTGGTACACTCCGTACTGAACATTCCCGGGCTGAAAGCCGTAGTCATCCGCACCTTCGGCGCGGGAAATGCCCCCCAGCTGGAATGGTTCAAGGAAGAACTGAAGGAGGCAAATGACAGAGGGCTGCTGCTGGTAAACATCACCCAGTGCCAGGCAGGATGCGTTCACATGGGACTCTATGAGACCAGCCTTCCCCTGATAGAGGCCGGTGTGGTAAGCGGCTATGACAGTACCCCCGAATGCGCCATCACCAAGCTCATGTTCCTACTGGGCCACAAACTGCCCAGGAAAAAGATGCAGGAAATGATGGACAGCAACCTCTGCGGCGAGATAACCAGATAAAGAAGGCCCCCTCCCCTCCTCCCCGGGGGAGGAGAAAAAACGGTAAACCGTAAACCACAAACAGCAAACGGTAAACGGTAAACAGTAAACAGTAAACGGTAAACCGTAAACCACAAACAGTAAACCGTAAACAGCATACATGGATAATAGCATACAGATAAAAGGTGCCAGAGTTAACAACCTGAAGAATATTGACCTGGAGATTCCACGCGGCAAACTTGTAGTCATAACAGGCCTGAGCGGCAGCGGCAAGAGCAGCCTTGCCTTCGACACACTATATGCCGAGGGCCAGCGGCGTTATGTCGAGAGCCTCTCATCCTACGCCCGCCAGTTCCTGGGCAGGATGAACAAGCCCGAGTGTGACTACATCAAGGGCATCCCCCCAGCCATAGCCATAGAACAGAAGGTTACCAGCCGCAACCCGCGCAGCACCGTAGGCACCAGTACCGAGATTTACGAGTATCTGCGCCTCCTTTATGCCAGGATAGGCCGCACCTACAGCCCCATAAGCGGTCAGGAAGTCCGCAAGCATACCACCGAGGACGTGGTACGCAGCATGCTCTCCCACCCCGAAGGCACCCGGCTCATGGTCCTGTGCCGCACCAAATCCGGCGTAGGCGTTCTGCAACAGCAGGGCTTCAGCCGTCTGCTGGTAAACGGCGAGGTCGTACGCATTGACGAATACCAGGCAAAGGCCAAGGACGACGTCTTTCTGGTAGTGGACCGCCTGTCCGTCAAAGATGAGAAGGATACCATCGCACGCCTGGTGGACTCGGCCGAAACCGCATTCTACGAGGGAGGCGGCGAGATGATGCTGCAATACCTCCCCGACGGCCACACAGAACAGTTCTGCACCCGGTTCGAGGCTGACGGCATGACCTTCGAGGAACCCTCTGACAACCTCTTTGCCTTCAACTCCCCGGCCGGAGCCTGCCCCGAATGTGAAGGATTCGGCAAGATTATGGGAATCGACGAACACCTGGTCATCCCCAACAGCGCCCTCAGCGTATATGACGGCGCCGTTGTCTGTTGGCGGGGCGAGAAGATGGCCGAATGGAAAAACTGGTTCATCCGCTTCAACTCAGAACGCGGATTCCCCATCTTCAAACCCTACTTCGAACTGACACAGGATGAGAAAGACTGGCTCTGGCACGGCAGCCCCATCCAGCACGCCCCCAAAGGCAAGGAAGGCATACAGATTCCCAAGGACTGGACCCTTGCCCCCGAAGAGAAGGAATGGGGCATGCTCTGCATTGACGAGTTCTTCGAAATGCTCCGCCAGGGACAGTACAAGATTCAGAACCGCGTAATGCTGGCCCGCTACCGGGGCAAAACCACCTGCCCCAAATGCCACGGCACCCGTCTGAAACCCGAGGCCAACTACGTCAGGGTAGGCGGCAAGAGCATCTCCCAGCTGGTAGAGATGCCCGTCACCGAACTGCTTCCCTGGATTGAGCACCTGCAGCTTACTGAACATGAACAGCAGATAGCCAGCCGGATCCTTACCGAAATCACCAACCGCCTGCATTTCCTGCTGGACGTAGGCTTAGGCTACCTGACCATGAACCGCCTTTCCAACTCCCTCTCCGGCGGAGAGAGCCAGCGCATCAACCTGGCCACCTCCTTAGGAAGCAGCCTGGTAGGCAGCCTCTATATCCTGGACGAACCCAGCATAGGCCTGCACAGCAGGGATACGGACCGCCTCATCCACGTGCTGCTGGAACTGCGTGACCTGGGCAATACCGTCATCGTAGTAGAACATGACGAGGACATCATGCGCGCCGCCGACTGGATTATAGACATCGGCCCCGAGGCAGGCCGCCTGGGCGGAAACATTGTATGGCAGGGGAACCCGTCTATGATAGAGAAAAATGAAAAGATAAAAGAGAAAAATGGGGAAAGAAAAGAGAAAAGCGCTTCCCATACCCTGGACTTCCTGTGCGGAAAGGACCGCATAGAAGTGCCCGTCTCCCGCAGGCCCTGGAACAACTACATCGAGGTAAAAGGCGCACGGGCCAACAACCTCAAGGGCATAGACATCCGTTTCCCCCTGAACGTCCTGACCTGTGTCACCGGCGTCAGCGGAAGCGGCAAAAGTTCCCTGGTACGTGACATCTTCTATAATGCCATGAAGCGGCATCTTGACGAAGTGGCCGAACGCCCCGGCGAGTTCCTGGAACTTCAGGGCGACATGAACATGGTACGCCACATCGAATTCGTGGACCAGAACCCCATAGGCAAGAGCACACGCTCCAACCCCGTCACCTACGTCAAGGCCTGGGATGAGATCCGCAAGCTCTTCGCCAACCAGCCCCTTGCCCGTCAGATGGGCTACACCCCCGCCTACTTCAGCTTCAATACCGACGGAGGCCGCTGCGAGGAATGCAAGGGCGAAGGCACCGTCACCGTAGAGATGCAGTTCATGGCCGACCTCGTCCTGGAATGCGAAAGCTGCCACGGACAGCGCTTCAAGCATGACATCCTGGAGGTAAAGTATGAAGGCCAGAATGTAAATGACATACTGAACATGACCATCAACATGGCCATAGAATTCTTTACCGAACACAAGCAGAAGAAAATCGTCTCCCTGCTCAAGCCCCTGCAGGATGTAGGCCTGGGGTACATCAAGCTGGGCCAGTCCTCCTCCACCCTCTCCGGCGGCGAGAACCAGCGCGTCAAGCTGGCCTACTACCTGGGCATGGAGAAGCAGCAGCCCACCATATTCATCTTCGACGAGCCCACTACGGGCCTTCATTTCCATGACATCAAGAAGCTCCTCACCTCCTTTGACGCCCTGATAGAACGCGGACATACCATAATAATAATAGAGCACAACATGGAGATCATCAAGTGCGCTGACCACATCATAGACCTTGGCCCCGAGGGCGGAGAGGCCGGAGGCAACCTGGTAGCATGCGGTACCCCCGAGGAAATAGCACAGTGCAAGCAGAGTTATACAGGAAAATATCTAAAAAAAGAAAAAAAATTATCACCACAATAACAACGTATTCAGAAAAAACGTAACTTTGCATACCCGAACTAACCTTTAGTCAAGGAAAGCATAGTACTTATGCCGTCTGATACAGGAAGGAATAACTTTAAATAAAAGATATTGTCATGTACACAAAATTTCAAGAACATCTGAAGAAAGAACTGGCTGACATCCAGGCAGCCGGCCTATACAAGAACGAACGTATCATCGAGAGCCCCCAGGGAGCCGAAATCATGGTCAAGGGCAAGAAGTGCCTTAACTTCTGCGCCAACAACTACCTGGGACTTGCCGGTAACAAGGAACTCATTGAGGCCGCCAAAAAAGGCATGGACGCACGCGGCTTCGGAATGGCCAGCGTACGCTTCATCTGCGGATGCCAGGACCTTCACAAAAAGCTGGAGCAGAAGATCTCAGAATTCTTCGGAACCGAGGACACCATCCTCTACGCAGCCTGCTTTGATGCCAACGGCGGCGTCTTCGAACCCCTGCTCACAGAACAGGACGCCATCATCTCCGATGCCCTCAACCACGCCAGCATCATTGACGGCGTACGCCTCTGCAAGGCACAGCGCTACCGTTATGCCAACGCCGACATGGCCGACCTGGAGGAACAGCTCAAGGCCGCACAGAAAAACCGCTTCCGCATCATCGTAACAGACGGCGTCTTCTCCATGGACGGCAACGTATGCCCCCTGGACAAGATTTATGAACTGGCACAGAAGTATGACGCCATGGTCATGGTGGACGAAAGCCACAGCGCCGGCGTAGTCGGCAAGACAGGCCGCGGCGTCACCGAACGCTACAACCTGCGCGGCAAGATTGAAATCCTCACCGGCACCTTAGGCAAAGCCTTCGGCGGAGCCATGGGCGGATTCACCACCGGTAAGAAGGAGATTATCGACATGCTGCGTCAGCGCAGCCGCCCCTACCTGTTCTCCAACTCCATGGCCCCCGGCCTGGTAGCGGCAGGTATCCGCATGTTCGAACTCATGAGCGAGAGCAGCGCCCTTCAGGACAAGCTGCATGAGAATACTGACTACTTCCTGCGCCGCATGAAGGAGGAAGGCTTTGACTGCAAACCCTCCGAGAGCGCCATCTGCGCCGTTATGATCTACGATGCCGCCAAGAGCCAGCAGTACGCCGCCAAGATGCAGGAAGAAGGCATCTTCGTAACAGGCTTCTACTACCCCGTAGTACCCAAGGGCCAGGCACGTATCCGCGTACAGATCAGCGCTGCCCATGAGCGTGAGCACCTGGACAAGTGTATCGAAGCCTTCAAGAAAGTAAGAGACGAAATAGAGAAATAACCAGACCCTCCCCGACCCTCCCGTGAGGGAGGGAGGGGAAAGTTTAGAGTTGATAGTTTAAAGTTTAAAGACAGTTTAAAGAGTTTAAGAAGTTTAAAGAGTTTAAGAAGTTTAAAGAGTTTAAGAAGTTTAGATATAAAGCTATTAAACCATTAAACTAATAAGCTATTAAGCCAATAAGCCAAATATATTTAAATCTAGGATATGAAAAAAATTCTCATTGTGGGAGCCGGTGGTCAGATAGGCTCAGAACTAACCCGCAATCTTCGTAACATCTATGGCGACGCCAATGTCGTCAGCTCAGACCTCCGTCCCCTCAAGGGCGAGATTTACGAACGCGGCCCCGTTGAGCGCATAGACTCCACACAGATCATGCAGATAGCAGAAGCCGTCAAGAAGTACAACATTGACACCATCTACAACCTGGCAGCCATCCTCAGCGCCACAGCCGAACTCAATCCCATGCTTGGCTGGAATGTAGGTATCGGCTCACTCGTTAACTGTCTGGAGGTAGCACGTCTCTTCGGCTGCGCCGTCTTCACCCCCAGCTCCATCGGAGCCTTCGGTCCCAGCACGCCCCATGACAACACCCCGCAGGACACCATTCAGCGTCCCAACACCATCTACGGCGTCACCAAGGTTACCGGCGAGCTGCTCAGTGACTACTACTACACACGCTTCGGCGTAGATACCCGTTCAGTCCGGTTCCCCGGCCTCATCAGTCACCTAAGTCTGCCTGGCGGCGGCACCACCGACTATGCCGTAGAGATATACTACGCAGCCGTCAAGGGCGAGACCTTCGTCTGCCCCCTCAAGAAGGGAACCTATATGGACATGATGTACATGCCTGACGCACAGAAGGCCATGATAGACATCATGGAGGCCGACCCCGCCAAGCTCAAGCACCGCAACAGCTTCAACATCACCGCCATGAGTTTCGACCCCGAGATTATCTATCACGCCATCTGCAAGTATTACCCCAGCTTTAAGATGATTTATCATCCCGATCCCATCAAGCAGGCCATTGCCGACAGCTGGCCCAACAAGATGGACGACTCCTGCGCCCGCGAGGAATGGGGCTGGAAACCCCAATACGATCTGGACCATATGACAGAGGACATGATTAAGAACCTCAAGGTAAAATTACTCGGTAAATAAAAATTATCCCCCGAAAGCCCGACAGGAACTTTCGGGGGATTTCTTTTGTGCTTATACATTTGGGAACTTTCCTATACCCTTTCCCTCAGAAAACGTTTCAACAGGAAAGTCAGGAAATAAGGAAAGGTATAGAAGTATCCGTTCCAACCAATATTCTTGTAACCAAGTTTCACACCATATTTCACATCGGGATAAGAATTCCACTTAATAAGATTGTTAAGTGAGACAGTAGCTCCATCCTTGGCTTTCACCTCAACGGGAATCAAGGAATCGGCATCACGGACAAAAAAGTCCATCTCCAGCAAAGGACTGTCATGTTTGTAGTAATACAACTGCTCGTAACCCGACTTGCGGAGCATCTCACCAATCACATTTTCATATATAGCCCCTTTGTAGGTTCCAAAGTTCTTATTAGCACGAAGGTCTTCCTGCGCCTCTTCATCTAACGAGGCAATTAACAATCCCGTATCATGATAATAAATCTTATAGTAGTCGGCGTTGTAGTTACCCTTCAACGGCAACTCTACATTGTTCAGGCAGTAGCATACATTTATAACACCAGCTTCCTTCAGCCATTCCACAGCACCAATATACTCTCTTTTCCTGGCTCCTTTGGCAATCTTTGTTATCTGGTATTTCTTATTATCCTTAGCCAGGAAAGTAGAGATGTGGCTGTAAACAGCAAGGATTTTCGTCTTGTCCGTCTCTCTTGCATATTTGGTAATATCCTCCTCATAGTCCTTCAACAACTGACGTTGCAGTTTCAGCGTCCCACCGAAATGACCATTGTCAATATACATCTTCACCACCTCCGGCATTCCGCCTATGCTCATATAGTCGCGGAATATATCTGTCATGGCATTCAGTTCCAACTGCGAAAACGGCTGCAAAGTCTTCATGTGCTGATAAAGGTCTTCTATCTGCTCCGGCGAATAGCCCTTTGCCCACAGGAATTCCTCAAAGTCCATTGAATGCATCTCATAGTCCTCTTTGAAGCCGACTGCATTACTCTCTATTTCCTCATAATAAATACCCGTCAATGAACCAGAGCATATAACGTCATAACGTCCGTCCTCACAGAATGACTTTAGCGAGGTGGCGCAATCGGGGCATTTCTGCAATTCGTCAAAGAAGAGTAGCGTTTTATTTGGAATAAAATTCCATGTAGGCTCCAGTAGAGAAATGTTTTTGATAATAGAATCCACTTCATAACCATCATTAAAGATAGCCCTGAACTTCTTCTGAAGCACAAAATTTATCTCAATAACAGACTCATAATTAGCCTTACCGAATGCCCTGATGGACTCCGTTTTACCAATTTGCCGGGCACCTTTCACTATCAGGGGTTTTCGCTGCGGGTTGCTCTTCCATCCCAGAAGATACCTATCTATCTTTCTTTCAAGCAGTTCCATATCAAAAATCACATTTTCGGACACAAAACTATAAACAAAATCACATTTTCGGAGGCAAATATAGGCATAAAATCACATTTTCGGTAAGTTTTGCAGCCTTTCATGCATAAAGACAGGCAAGCGAGCCTGCATTTGCACACTCCCAGGTATCACACATGCACACTCCCGGACATAACACATGAAGACTCCGGAGGTTGCAATAAGGTTAAAGTCTGCGGGGTGGCAAGCCGAAGAGCAAGCCAAAAACGTCCTGGCTCAGGGGCCGTCAAGACCCTTTCGTGCGGAATGTTTTTGGCTTCGCTCTCCGTCATGCCTTCAATTAGGTTTGTTTGTAATTTGGTTGAGCCTTCCCTCGTAAGAGAAAAGGGATTCAGAAGTAACTCCATGAGCGAAACGGCCTGTTGCTGTCAGAGAAACGCCGTTTCACTACTCGAGAAACGGCCTATTGCTGTTTGTGCTTTTATGGGCTCTGTACAGATCACTTCCTCATTAACTTAACATACCACTCTTCTTCGGGGTGAAATCCGAAGAAGGCTTTCCCATCACCTCCTAAATCCCAAGACCTCATCACCTCACGGGATTTTAAAGGAAGAAGATAATCTTTTCCTTGATGTAATAACACATGCGTTTTACGGCGAAACTTGCGACTGCTCGCCTGTTTTCCTTTCTTCTGCGACTTGCAGCAACACCACGTGCTGCCAGGTTGCCGCTTTGTACTTCTACTCATTGTCTCGTAAATATTATGTGACGACACAGACGCTATCCATGTCGCCCCAGTTAAACATTACGAGACTATATTTTTTAGAGTATTCATAATAACATTTCTTTCCTATAAAAATTCTAATTTCATCATCAAACCACAACGGACAGCTTGTCGGGTATCTGCTGCAGTTCGTTGTATATCATCTTATTTCATCATCAAACCACAACCGGTTTCCGATGTTTCTTTTAAACTCGTTGGTTGTATATCATCTTATTTCATCATCAAACCACAACGGCAACATCCGCTCACACAAGAAGCTGATGGTTGTATATCATCTTATTTCATCATCAAACCACAACCGCGGCGAGGCTCTCCGTCAGTCGGAATCGGTTGTATATCATCTTATTTCATCATCAAACCACAACAACACTAACAGGCAAACAGAGGGCCTGGGTGTTGTATATCATCTTATTTCATCATCAAACCACAACGGCGGTCGAATGTATCAATGGGCATTATATGTTGTATATCATCTTATTTCATCATCAAACCACAACTCTGGCCGGTGCTGCCTCTCTTGTATAGTGTTGTATATCATCTTATTTCATCATCAAACCACAACGGGTGTCATGTCTGACAGGCTCAGGCTGTCGTTGTATATCATCTTATTTCATCATCAAACCACAACTATGATTACAAGGGCGACAATGTTGGAGAGGTTGTATATCATCTTATTTCATCATCAAACCACAACATTACGCCTGTCACGTAGTGCCAGTGTGCGTTGTATATCATCTTATTTCATCATCAAACCACAACAAAAAGGGGACAGTCCCCTGGTGTTCACCAGTTGTATATCATCTTATTTCATCATCAAACCACAACGGCAGCGGAACTTCAGGCACACTATGCAGTGTTGTATATCATCTTATTTCATCATCAAACCACAACTGCGGAAGTCGGTGTAACACTTCGCCGCAGGTTGTATATCATCTTATTTCATCATCAAACCACAACTCGATGCTGTTTAGCCTGTCAGCATAAAGGTTGTATATCATCTTATTTCATCATCAAACCACAACTCCCAGCCCGGCAGCATCGCAATCCCGTCGTTGTATATCATCTTATTTCATCATCAAACCACAACTATATAATGTTACTGTTCTGTCAAGCATGAGTTGTATATCATCTTATTTCATCATCAAACCACAACAGTTTCTGATCCTTTGGCGAAGCTGTGTCCGTTGTATATCATCTTATTTCATCATCAAACCACAACTGCCCAACCGTAGCGTGTCAGAACCGCCTGTTGTATATCATCTTATTTCATCATCAAACCACAACCTATATGGCGTATTTCGCTTATAATTAGCACTTTACAATACCATTTACATATAAGAAGTGGCATGAGATGCGACTTATCTGAGGCAAAGTTATCAAAAAAACTCTAATTGTACAGGTCTTTTCTGAGTTTTTTGTTCAATTTCCCCCCATATATTGATAATATCCGAATACTGTTTGTCTGTTATAGTGAGAATACTTAGCCTTCCCTTGTTGGGCATAAAAGATTTGACACGTTTTACATGTACGTTTCTTGCCTCTAAAGAAGCACAGAACCTGCAATAAACGCTATACTGATGCATAACAAATCCATTCTTTTCCAAATTTTTACGGAAAACTGCATAATCATGGCGTTCCTTCTTTGTCTTTGTGGGCAAGTCAAACATTGCAATTAGCCACATTATTTTATATGCATTAAGACGGACTTCACTCATTTTAGCATGGGTAATGAGAGTGTCTTTTGCTCTCCTGCATAACATTTAGCTAAAGATGCCATTGTTATTGACAATCCAATTTGCAACGGACGTGTTACCTGGGGAAAATACGTGTCACAAGACAGAATACCAAGAAGTTCTCCTTTGTTTTCTTTGGTTAGTTCAAGCCTTCCCTCTTCACACAAATGATACACTATCTCATCTACAAAAGGACGGTATGGTTCCATAAGGTCGTCAGCCAAAGGAAAGGCATTACTTCTGTTATGATGAAATATTCCCAAAGATGGGGTTAGCCCTGCGGAAACCAAAGCTCTGGCGGTTGCTGCACGTAATATTGTATAACCGTAATTCAACAAAGAATTGATTCCGGGTTTTTCCCGATCTCTTACAAAGTCATCTCCGTACAAAGCTCCCCAATATATACGTGCGGCGATACCTTCCCTATTATCACAATCTCCACTCTTCACATTCATATAATGAGGTTTTAGGATATCCCCCTTTTTATGAATCATCTCAAGTAAAGCGGCCTGATTCTTTATCG
>JAEEGF011889941.1_pt1 | contig 29369 bp, 23 predicted proteins | sample 9134171 | NCBI WGS metagenome assembly JAEEGF01 (sample SAMN16246542, study PRJNA631951) | gut metagenome | biome: gut microbiome; feature: rumen; material: AP-attached | host: Bos | place: Iran: Karaj | collected 2018-10 | reverse complement strand
AATATTCTTCTTTTTGTGCTAATGATTTATCTAGTGACACTTGGTTTTTCAGAAACAAAACTTAAAACTTTTGTTTCTGGTGCTTATGATGTTTATTTGCACAATGAAGGTTTTTTATTCACTTCACCAATTGAAGACGAGATATTCATAGATAAAAAAAATATTTATATCGATGAATACAAATGGAAAAAAATGATTAAAAGTGGTTTACCTTTTGGAGAATATGACAAGATAAAAAGAGAATATATTAATTATGATGCGCCATTCATAATTGATGGAAGTAATTATGCGATTTTTTTGTCTTCATTTTGTGAAGGTTTTAATAATAATTTGTTTTTTACACAATTTTTTGAAACTTTGGATGCGATAGAAACATTAAAAACTGATGAAATTCTTGAGTATAAATTATCAACTTATAAGAAAACTGAATGGGGTAATGTTATTGCTTATAATAATATTGTTTCTATAACAGCTTCTTCATATTATATAGAAAATGGAACAAAAAACATAATTGAATATGTTCCTCAAGTAATATCTGCTCTTTTTTCTGTTGGTTTACACAATTTATGGATTCGACATATTCCATGGGTTCCAGGAAAAGAAAAATCTTCATCAGGAATCGGTGAATACTTAGAAATTGAATTTACAAAACCAAAAGATAATCTTGTTGTTTTGAATGGTTTTGTAGATTTTGATAAACGATACCTCTACAAAGCAAACAACAGAGTGAAGAAAGCTGTTATAACATCTTTAGACAAAGATAACCCATTTGAAATTGAATATGATTTTGAGGATTATGTTCATTTTTCAGAAATAAACTTTCCAAAAGCTGTAAACAAAGTACGTTTTACAATAAAGGAAGTTTATAAAGGTGAAAAATGGGATGACACTTGTATAACTGCAGTAATAACTCGCTGGGAAGAATAATTTAGGGGGGAATCAGGCTGTAAAAAGAAATATAGAGTGTTTTCCAGATGACTTTATGTTTGCTTTGGATAAAGCAGAAAAAGATGAACTGGTCACAAATTGTGACCGGTTCGAAATGATGAAGCATTCCTCTGTAATGCCTTATGCTTTTACAGAACAGGGCGTTGCCATGCTTTCATCGGTTCTAAAAAGCCCGACAGCAGTAGAAGTGAATATTCAGATTATGCGTGCATTTGTTGCAATGAGACATTTTTTACAAAACAATGCGAAAGTTTTTTCTGAGATCAACACAATTAAAAAGCAGCTTTTAGATACAAATGTTCATCAGAAAGAAACAGACAAAAAAGTAGAAGAGCTTTTTGATTTAATCGACAAATACAACGTAAAAGACACACAGGGAATTTTCTTTCAGGGACAGATTTTTGATGCGTATGCAAAGTTTGAAAGTTTTATTGCCCAGGCAAAACAGGAAATCATTTTAATTGATAACTATGTTGATTTAAGCATTTTGCAACGTCTCGCAAAGAAAAAGAAGAACGTTAATGTTGTGATTTATACTGATCCAAAAACAAAACTGACCGCTCAGGATATTCAGCAGTTCAATACTCAGTATCCGACTCTTACATTAAATCATACAACAAAAATGCATGACCGTTTTTTGATTATTGACCAGAAAATGCTTTATCACATCGGAGCATCTCTAAAAGATTTAGGAAAAAAGTGTTTTGCATTTGAAGTGCTGGATGCATCGTTGATTGCGCATCTTTTGAAGAATGTGTAGAAAAAGGATAAAAAATAATGGCTTAATGGACGGAATATAGACTTGGTGATATGTACCCCTTTTACCCGACCGGTAAAAGGGGTATTTTTTGTTCAGTGTTTCTTTTTACTTAAACAGCGACTTGATTTCTTTTGCGTACAATGTGTTTATCTTGTAGCGCATGATTTCCTGCTTTGCAGAAAGTTCTACGCCAACTTCAAATTCTTTTGGCAAAAGGCAAACCCTGTTGATTTTTTCGAACATCTTGAATCCATTTTTTGAATTGATGCGCTGGTTAACTTCGCCTTCAATCAGGCGTGTAATTTCCGGACGTTTAACAAGGTCTTCGTATTTTTTGTAAGTAATACCTGCTTCTTTAGCAAAGTTTTCGATTTCTGCCTTTGCAGGAACAATAAGTGCCGCAAGGTAGCGCTGGTCCTGACCAACGACAACTGCCGTAGTAACGTACTGCGATTCCTGGATTTTCATTTCAATCGGAAGCGGTTCTACGTTTTCGCCGCCTGTCTGTACGATTGTATCCTTTGTGCGTCCGCAAAGTACGATTTCGTTGTTTGCTGTAAGACGGGCAAGGTCTCCGGTATCAAACCAGTTGTTTTTGTCGATAACTTTTGCTGTAAGTTCAGGCTTTTTGTAGTAACCCTGCATAACTGTCGGGCCCTTAACTTCGAGGCGTCCTTTTTTGCCTTTTGGAAGAGGTTTTCCTGTTTCTACGTCAACAACGCGTACAGAAACTCCGCGGATGGCAGAACCAACGTTTCCAAGTACCGGACGCGCAAACGGGCGGACTGCAACGATAGGAGCTGTTTCTGTAAGTCCGTAACCTTCAACGAGTGGAACTCCAACAGCCCAGAAGAACTTGTCTACTGCCGGAGGAAGTGCGCCGCCGCCTGCTACAGCGCCCCTGAAGTTATTGCCGAGCATTGCGCGGATCTTTCTGAATACCATGGCGCCGCCCAGAAGTTTGATTGGATAACAGATGAGCCATGGCAAAACGAATGCAGGCCACTGGAGCCATCTTTTATCAATTCCGTAGCGTGTAGTGCGGTCAAACAGAACGCGGTCGAGTTTTGAATGGAAGAGTGCGATGCTTACAAAGAAGTTGAATGCACGAAGTGTAAAGCCGCCTGTTTTTCTCATCTGGCGGTAAATTCCGTCGTAGATGGCTTCAAACACGCGCGGTACGGCAGGAATTACCTGCGGATTGAGTTCCTTGAGGTCGGCGAGTAGGGCGCTTGCAACTGGTTTTGAGTAACAGAGAGTTGCGGCCTGGCTCATAACTACGTATTCAACTGAGCGTTCAAAAGCGTGCCAGATAGGGAGAACAAGAAGTCCCCTGTCGCCCGGATAAAGGTAAATGCGTTCATCAACTTCGTCGAGCTGGGCGATAAAGTTCATGTGGGTGAGCATTACACCTTTCGGCTGGCCGGTAGTTCCGGAAGTAAAGATAATTGAAGCAAGTTCGTCAGGTTTGCCTGCGTCGATTTCTTTTTCAACTGCGAGCGGATTATCCTGGTTGAATTTTTTACCTGCTTCGATGAGCTGGTTGTAAGTAACAAGTTCAAGGCCTGCTGCTGCAACTTCCTCCAGAACTTTGTCACTGACATCTTCAAGTGTCAGAAAAGTTTTCAGGTCCGGAAGTTTATCTTTAATGCCGAGGATTTTTTTAACCTGGCTTTCGTTTTCTACAACAACGTTTTTGCATTCAGTAAAAGAAAGGATGTATTCAAGATCACCTATTGTAGCATCACATCCGCGCGGAATATCGATTGCACCAAGGCTCAGAATTGCCATATCCATGCGCTGCCATTCCTTGCGGTTGTCCGAGATCAAACCGATGTGTTCTCCGCGTTTGATTCCGCGAGACATAAGTCCGCCGGCAAGTGATACAGCCTCGTCGTAAGTGTCTTTATATGAAGTTGATTCAAAAGAACCGCCTTTAATTCTGTACATCTGGAATGTAATCTGTGGATAATTCTGAACTGTTTCTCTGAACAGACGTGGAAGTGTATTTTGCATTTTTATCTCCGTTGATAAGCCGTGCACAGAAGCACTATCACTCTAATTATATAGTTAATTGAATTTATATTCCACAAGTAAAATTGTAAAAAAGCTCCGTGCATTGACAATTCAGGGCGTGCGTTATAAACTAATGAACGGTAGTCTAATTCAATAAAAAAGTGAGATTTTATGCCTGCAGAAAAAATTACACATGAACGAATTATCCGCGCCGTTTTGGAAACTGCTTTTGTAAACAGTGCCGGTGCTACTTCGCTTTCTGACATTGCAGGTATTCTTGGTATCAAAAAAGCATCTTTATACAATCACTATGCTTCCCGTGACGCAATGATGGAAGACACTCTGCGTTACTGCGGCGATTACTGCAAACGCATTTCCTTTATCCCGCAGGATATGGATTCAACTTCGGCAAAGTACACGGCAGAAGCTGTGCTCAAGGGAATGCTGCACCGCTGGCTCAAAATGTACGAAAAAGAGCCGCTGATTTTAATCTATTCATTTATCGAAAGCGAAAAATACTTTGTAACAGAAGCCGCCAGAATCAGCACAGAAAACCGTCAGAAACTTGTTGAACAAACTTGCGTTGCCTTAAAAAGTCTGGCCCAGGCTAAAAAAATCAAAACAGCTGATGAAGGCGCAATTCTGACCAAGTCAAAAATCTTTGCTTCTCTTGTAACTGATATTCTGGACGGATGGATGGTTCAAAAAAAGGAACAGATCCGTTCAAATCCGCAGACGGGCGAAGGTGAACTTTTTGAAGACGAAAATGCCAGCGAAAGTGACTATACGGTTCACGATTTTGCGGTAGAAGAATTTGTCAGACTGCTGTAAAAACTTTAAAAAGCGGCAGGTTTTTCTTGTTGCTTTTTAGTGGTTTTGTGTATAAAATTAAACTGTGTCTACGCTATATATAGTCGGTACGCCGATAGGAAATCTTGGTGACATTACTTACAGGGCTGTTGAAACCTTTAAGAATGTAGATGTCATCGCAGCCGAGGATACCCGGCATACATTGCAGCTTTTAAATCATCTTGAGATTAAAAAGCCGCTTATAAGTTGCCGTTCGCAGAATGAATCGACTGCTGCCCAGAAAATAATAAAAATTCTGGACGAAGGTCAGTCGGTTGCATACGCAAGTGATGCAGGAACTCCGGGAATCAGTGATCCGGGAGCCGTGCTTGCAACTCTGGTACGTGGTGCCGGACATACAGTGGTTCCGATTCCGGGGCCGAGCGCTTTTGCGACACTCGTAAGTGTTGCGGGAGCCGGAGGAAAAACCCTGATTTTTGAAGGTTTTCTTTCTCCAAAACCAGGCAGAAGACGTTCAAGATTACGCGAACTTCTGGCAACAGGAGATGCGGTAATTTTATACGAATCTCCGTTCAGAATTGTTAAACTTTTAACGGATATTGCCGATATTGATAAAGGACGCCGTGTGGTTGTGGGCAGGGAACTGACTAAACTTCACGAGGAGATAGTAGAGGGAACGGCGGAAGAAATGAAACAGAACTTTGCCGAAAGGAGCAAAATCCTCGGCGAGTTTGCAATTTTCATTTCCGGTAATAAAAATGCTCAACTTTCGGAAGATGATGCCGATAATTAGAGTGTAAGGTAGGTTACAAATGATGATACAGAACATTAATGGAGTAAATCCACTTAACAACGTACAGAACACACGTCGCACCAACGAGACAGAAAAATTTGCAACAACTTCTGCGCCTGATTCAATCAGTGTATCTGACGAAGCAAAAGAAGCTGCAAGAGCATACTTCCTGCGCCAGGTTGCTGAAGAAACACCTGATGTTCGTGCTGATCTCGTAGCTGCCGTAAAAGAAAAGATTAAGGACCCTAACTACCTTAATTCAGCTGTAATTGGTTCAACTGCTGACCGCATTCTGGACAGTTTTGGACTGTAATTTTTAGCTATCGCTAAATTGATAAAAAAGGCAGAACTATCCGGTTCTGCTTTTTTTGTTTACAAATGAAAAAATAAGTTCTGGAGAAAAAATGGCAGATTTTACATTTAAAATTTCACCAAATATAATTCTTGGTTCCTATTCCGCAAGCCGTCTCGGACAGTTTGCCCTCGAATACGGAACACGCTTTATGCTGGTTCTGGACCCGGTTCTGCGCTCAGTCGGAATCGCGGACAAAATCACACAGTCTTTGACAGACCGCAATGTAGATTATTTTGTATTTGATGAATTTACAGAAATTGCAGAAACAAAAACTGTAAGCGCTGCCCTTGAACTTGCCAGAAAGTCACATATCCACGGTGTAATCTCTGCCGGCGGTGGAAAGGCCGTAAATATCGCCAGGGCAGTCTGCACCTTCTTTAGCGAAACAAAAGACATCTACGACTTTGTAGACGGAGAAGTTCCAAAGAGCACTCCGCTTCCGTTGATCAGTCTTGCAACAACCTGCCGTGACCCGTATGTTTTTACGGACAGAATTCCACTCGTTGACTCAAGAAGTTCAAAATGTATTTTGTTCAGGACAAAGAGCGGACTCTGCAAGGCTTCTGTTTTTGACCCGAACCTTTCCGTTACACTTACTGAAAACCAGACAGGCTCCATGTCACTTGAATCTTTGTGTCTTGCAAGCGAAGCCTACCTTTCTCAGAAAGCAAACTTCTTCAGTGACATGCTCGCAGAAAAATCAATTGAATTATTGAATTTCTCAATGAACGGTTCAGAAAGCCTCAATCTTACAACTCCGCAGGAAGAACTTTTGACTCAAGGCGGTTGTATGGCAAGTCTTGCAATTGCGTCGAGTTCGTTCGGGCCGGCCTCACTGCTGGCCCTTACAATCAATGCAAGGTTTAAAATCAGCCGTTCACTTGTTTCGGCTATTCTCTTTCCGCACGTTATCGAAGACTGTATAAAATTCAAATCCGCAAAAGTTGAACGGATTGCAGAACTTTTTGGAATCGAACGTCAGGATTCATCAAATGCTGAAGAATTCTGCAAGGTTTTTGCCGACAATATCCGCCAGCGCATGGCCAAGGCAAACCTTCCGACCCGCTTAAAGGACCTGTCTGTTACAATTGAACAGCTGTCACTTGCCGCTGAAGATGCGGGCCAGCTTGAATATGTCAATTCACTTCCACGCTCAATGACAAGCGATGATCTGTTTGATTTGATTAAAACTGCATTCTAATCATGATTGAACCTGGCAAATTAATTCATCTGGAAGCAGGTCAGAAGCGCCGGAAACTCGCCCTGACCTTCGGAGCCCTTGAGCGCGACATTGACGGGATTCCGGAAAAAGGCAACGAATACAATTACAAAACAATCTCACGGCCAGACTACATAAAGCGTCTGGTAGAAATCATCGTAAAAGATGAAGACATGCCTCCCCTGGCGCGCGGCCAGCTGATTCAACTCATACAGACTGAACCATTTGATGCACAGGCCGAAAAACGCACCTGTAATCTTGCCCGCAATACTCTGCTTGCAATGATAGGAACCTTCCCGGCTGAATGGGATTTAATCATTGCACCGCACCCCAACACTCCGGACAAAAACGGTGTTGTAAAAGAGCGGGAGTTTTTTAAAGACGTTTACGTTTACGCAGAAGACATCCGCTCTCCGTTCAATCTTGGTTCGATTTTTAGAAGTGCCGAAGCAATGGGCGCCCAGAAAGTTTTAATCAGTCCGCTCTGCGTTCCGCCTGATCATCCCAAGGCAATCAGAAGCGGAATGGGCTGCATCGAAACTCTGGGATGGGAAAAACTGTCAATTCCTGAACTTATGGAATTTGCAAAAGAAAAGGATTTACCGGTATTTATCCTGGAAACCGGCGGAACTCCAGTGGGAGAATTCAACTTTCCTGAGAGAGGAATCTGCATCATAGGCTCGGAAGAACTTGGAGTAAGCCCGGCCGCTCTTGACGCCGCAACTTACGGGCGCGTAACAATTCCTATGAAGGGCTTAAAAGCAAGCCTTAATGTGGGAGTCGCTTACGGTATTCTGATGCAGAAATGGGTTGAAAGCCTTTCCTAAATATTAAGCATCAGCGCGCCTGACTTCTTGTCGCGCTTTAATTCCTTAATTGAATCCGGCATTTTTGTTTTTACAAGGTCACCGTTTGCCGGGTGAACTCCGCTCATATCAACTGCAAGTACAAGCCCGATTTGTGAGCACGCATAATAACCTGATTTATGAAGTTCCGTCAGGCGGATAAAATCGCTTGCAATCCTGAGGCTGAGGGGGCCGGAGTCTTTTGCATTTTTAAAAGCCTTAAGTTCAGAACCGTCAGATTTTTTTGCAAGCACAAAACTCAAAACTGCGCGGTCTTTTGAAAGGTTTGCGTTTCTTGATAGGGCAAGAAGTTTTGCAGGTCCGTCGCCCGTGTCAAAGGCAAAGTTGCACCATTTGCCGCCCGGATTTGCCGTTGTTCTTCCCTGCATAGGGCATTCTGCAAAGTGCGGGCACGGAGCGAGGGGGTTAAAGCCGCTTCTCATCAGGCTGTCGCGGAAAAGGGAAACAAGTCTTGCTGAGTGCGGATCGCCCGGTTCAACAATGAGAATTCTTGCATTTTTGTTTGCATTATTTGAATACGACAGGAGCTGTTCGGTGTATTTTTTTGCAAGGTAGTCAGATGGCATCTGGCTCGTCTGGACAATCTCGTTGAACATATTGCCCGAAGTAATCAAATCTGCCTTTTCCTTAATGCGTGTTCCGAGGGCGCCTTTTACGCGGATGATTTTCCACGGTTCCTGATTTTCTTTGAGTGTTTTTGAAGCAATGGAAAGATAAAGTTCTTCGCCGGTTGCCAGTGCAGTCTGGGAAAGATCCATGCAGTAGAATGTGAGTTTTTTTGAACGTAAATCAGGGCGGCTCAGCCAGAGCGCAATGGGAATTGTCAAAGGACCGCTTCCGATGTCGAGACAAATTGAATTATCATCCAGGTCCAGCGCATCTTTATCCAGATTAGAAAAAAGCCTTGTCAGGCGGACAAGGTTCCACCACATAAAATAGTTTATATAAGATGCAATGGTGGAAGCGTCGTTCATGTAGCCGAGACGGCGGTCAGAACGGTCGTCGGTCAGGCGGTGGCTTAATTCCTTTATGTTTTTGGCAAGAAGGATTTTTTGTTTTGAACTTAGATTTAATACTTCGGCGGCAATGGAATCAAAGTTCTGTATTATTAGCGCACTGTCAGAGGGAATGTTTTTTGCGTCAAACATCGGCTTTGTGCGTTTTGGCCTGTTTATCCGGTTTGGTCTGTTCTGTCGCGCCGGTCCGGCCGGTGTGTGAGCAGGCCCGGACGGTGTGTGAGCAGGCCCGGACGGTGTGTGAGCTTTGTTTTCTTTTTTCTGAGGCTTTGGTTTTCTTGCGGTTTTTCCCCTGGCCTTGTCGTACCAGGCTGTTTCTTCGTTTTTATTCATTTAAAACCTGTTCAATATAATCAGCGGTATTTTCTTACGGTCATGTAAAGTTCAGTAAGCTGGCTTCTGATCTGGCGGATTGCGTCCAGAGCGTCGGCCTTATTGTCGTAGTCGGCGGTTTCGTGAAGAATTTCGTCACGGGCGCCTTCAATCGTAAACTTTCGTTCATTGATAAGATACTTGAGGCGCAGAATCATGTCGATGTCGCGCTGGCTGTAAATGCGCCGGCCGCCAAGGTCTTTTTTTGGCGCAAACCCCGGAATCACTTCTTCCCAGTAGCGCAGAATGTGAGCTTTTATTCCTGTAAGTTCTTCGGCTTCGCCGATTGAATAAGTCATTTTCCGTAAAACCTACTGGTTTGAATCAAACCTGTCCTGCCACTTTTTGCGGCTTGCCTTCATTTCCAGAATTACAGGAATCTGGTCAAAGCCAAGATCCTGACGGATTCTGTTTTTTAAGTATGTGACATAACTTTCAGGTACATTGTCCGGGCTCGTTGCAAAGATGCGGAAAGCCACCGGATTTGAACTTGTCTGTGTCATATAGCGGATTTTAAAGTGAATCGCCTTGCTTGCAGGAGGCGGATATCTGAAGAGCCAGTCTTCAAGGGCCTTGTTGAGGGCAGAAGTTTCTACCTTTTTAGTCAGCTGTCCGTAGAGGCGGATTGCGGTGTCCATCAACTCTTTGATTCCGTCACCGTTCAGTGCAGAAAGTTTGAGGATCGGCGCCCAGTTCATCTGACCAAACATATAATGAATATATTCAACAGTGTCTTTGTAGACCTTTTTTGTCTGCTCTTCCTGTAAATCCCATTTATTCAAAACGAAAATGATTGCCCGGCCGCGTTCATAGGCAAGGCTGCAGATTTTTTTGTCCTGGTCTGCAAGTCCTTCCACGCTGTCAATCATCAGGAAAACTACATCGCACTCGTCGAGAGTTTTGATTGCGCGGTTAACCGAGTAGTATTCAACATTCTGCTTTACCTTTGCCTTGCGGCGGATACCTGCAGTGTCGAGAACCTGGAATTTTCGTTTATTGTAAGTAAAGTTTCCTTCTACGACGTCGCGTGTAGTTCCGGCGTAGTCGGATACGATTGAATTCTGGCTGTGGGTCAGGCGGTTGGAAAGTGTAGACTTGCCTGTGTTCGGCTTACCCATGATGGCGATTTTAATCGGATTTTCTACAACGCCTTCTTCTACATTTGAAAAATCAAGTTTGCTCACAATCGATTTTGCAAGTTCACTGATGTGGTCGCCGTGGTCTGCAGAAATAAAGAATAATTCATTAAAACCATACTGAAGGTAGTTCCAGCTGACATCCGTGTTGCTGCCGCCTTCGCACTTGTTTACGGCAACAATAACCCTGTCCCAGTACGGGCGCAAAAGGTGAATGAATTCTTCGTCTTCGCCCGTGATTTTGCCGGCTTCGAGCAGGAGCAGAATCAAATCTGCGCTTTTTATAATTGAAAGCGATTTTTCTACAACAAGTTCGTCCATTTCGCTTTCGCGGCTTTTAAGGTCACGGTCAAGTTTGTAACCGCCGGTATCAATCAGGTGAACCGGCTTTCCGTCGATAAATGCGGTAGACTCAACAGGGTCGCGTGTAACGCCCGGAGTCGGGTCAACGATTGCAAGACGGCGGTGCATAAAGCGGTTAAAAAGAGTGGACTTTCCGACATTCGGGCGGCCTGCAATGGCAACGGTCGGAAGGTTGATGTATGATTTATCAGGAAAAAATTTTAGTTCTTCTGTGGCGCTTTCATCTTTCTGGCCAAAATCGTCCGCATTTTCCGGAACGGAAAATTCCTTTGGCTCAGGTGCCGCTTCTGAAGCAGGAGATGGATTCAATTCTTCTTGAATTTTTTGAGGCTTTGGTTTTGAGAAATCGGGCTTCTGCTTTTTTTGCTTTTTCATAACACCCCATTTTACAATGAATTCAATTGTTTTGACGAGATGTTTTTTAATTCATTTATAGTGTAATGAGAAAGAAGTTCCTTGATTATCGAAATCTGTTTTGGGCTCATACTGAGCTGGCGGATTCCCATGCCGGCAAGGACAAGAACAGAAGCACTGCGGCTGGCCATTTCTCCGCAGACACTTACCGGAATGCCTGCCTTTTTGCCTTCGCTGATTGTGTGGTGAATCATGCGCAGAACAGCCAGATGGAATTCATCATACAAACCTGCGACATCTGCGTTTTCGCGGTCAACGGCGATTGTGTACTGCGTTAAGTCGTTCGTACCGATTGAGAAAAAGTCGCTCACCTTTGCAAGGCAGTCGGCGGTCATTGCGGCCGCGGCGGTTTCTACCATGATGCCGATCGGAACGTTTTCGTTAAAGAGAATGCCTTCCTGGGTAAGTTCTTCGCGGGCTTGTTTTGCAATTTCGAGGGTTTTGCGGACCTGTTCAGTGTCTGTAATCAAAGGCAGCATGATTTTTAAGTTGCCAAAAATACTTGCGCGGTACAACGCACGGAACTGTGTCTTTAACTGAAGCGGGTTTGCAAGGCTCAGACGGATTGCACGCATTCCCATCAGAGGGTTCTTTTCTTCTTTTGTCTGTATTTCTGTTGAATTAAGGAGTTTGTCACCGCCGGCATCGAGTGTACGGATGGTAACAGGCTTTCCTTTCATTATTTCGAGAACTTTTTTGTAGGCGTTAAACTGGGCTTCTTCGTTAAAGAAACTTGAGCGGCTTCCTTCGTGTTCGCTCATAAATAAAAATTCGGTGCGGAAAAGCCCGATTCCGTCGGCGCCTTCCTGCATGGCAATTTCTGCTTCTTCCACAGTACCGATGTTCGCAAGCACCTGGAACCGTTCGCCGTCAGCCGTGTGGGCTTCTACCTTGCGGAATTTTTCGAGGGCGAGACTGTGTTCGCGTTCTTTTTGAATTTTTACCTTGAATGAATCAAGGGACGCCTGGTCCGGATTTGAAGAAACTTCTCCGTTGTTTCCGTCGACAATTACAATTTCTCCCGTCTGAATGCGGGTTGTAATTTTTTCCAGGGCAAATACGGCAGGAATTCCATAGTTGCGGGCAAGAATACCTACGTGGCTCGAAACACCGCCTTCTGTGAGGGCAAGACCTGTAATTTTTCTTTTTGAAAGAATGATTGTGTCACTCGGACTCATTGAACGGGCAACGATTACGCTGCCGTCAGGAACGGTTTCGATGTTGAAAGGATGGTAGTCGAGCAGATCATCAAGAACACGGCCAAAAACGTCGCAGATGTCCTGGGCACGTTCTGCAAGATAATCGTTTCCGCTGGAGCGGAGTTTATCGGCATATTCTTCTGTTTTTTGATTAAGTACAAATTCAACAGGCATGCTGCCTGCATTAAATGTGCGTTCAACGTCGGCCAGAAATTCAGGGTCGTTGAGCATGAGAACGTAGGTTTCAAAAATTCCTTTTTGAACCGGATCGTCTTTTACCTGTAAAAGGTCTTTAGAAATTGCGATGGATACATTTTGAATGGACTTTTGAAAGCGCTTCCACTGGCTTTCGTGCTGATCTTTTGTAATCTGTGACTTTGGAATTATGCGTTCAACGGCATCCGGAATAACAAAGGCTTTTCCAATACCGATACCGCCAGAAGCGGATATACCTAAGAAAACGTCCATCTCTTTTATTTTATCAACAGAGAGAAATTAGGTCAAATGAATTGGAACGCAGGGACTGGAGCAGGGCTGTCTGGGGCATTGCTTGAAAATATCTGCTTGTTTTCGTATACTTTTCGGACAAGGAAAAATTAAATATGAAGAAAACTGAACTTTGTCCATGTGGTTCTGGACGTACTTACGGCGAATGCTGCGAACCTGTAATCAAAGGAACTGTAAAAGCTGCTACAGCAGAAGCCCTCATGCGTGCCCGCTATTCATCTTACGTAGCTCACGAAATTGACTTTATCATCGATTCCTGCGAAGAAGGCGAAAAAATTGCCGAAATTGACCGCAAGGCAACTGAACAGTGGTCAAAAGAGTCTACATGGCACGGACTTAAGATTCTGCGCACAGAAAAAGGTACGGAAAAAGACGAAGAAGGCTTTGTTGAATTTGAAGCTACCTACACAGACAAGCGCGGTATCCGTGATATCCATCACGAAAATGCTTACTTTAAGAAAATCAACGGAACATGGCTCTACGAAGTAGGCGATGTAAAACCGATGACAGTAGTACGCGAAGGCGCAAAGGTTGGACGTAACGATCCATGTCCTTGCGGAAGCGGACTTAAATACAAGAAATGCTGCGGCAGATAATACTGACCGGACGGTACACCAGATGTCACAGATTATTACGGGCTTTCATGCAGTAGAAGAAAGAGTCCGCCGCGCAGAACAGAATAAAAGTGCAGACGGACTTTCGATTCAATACAGCAAGGCAGGCCCGCGCGTAAAAAAAATCCTCGAACTTGCCAAAAAGGCAAACATTCCTGCCTCACAGGTGGACAACAGGGCTTTGGACAGTCTTGTTCAGAGTTTACCTGCCGTTGCGCGTGACCACCGTGGAATCGTCCTTGTCGCTGCAGGCGATAAACAGAAAAGCGAAAACCGGATTGATTTTGACCAGTGGCTTTCAGGCCTCGATGAAGAAAGCCGCCAGACAGTCATTGTTCTGGATTCAATAACAGACCCGCATAACGTGGGCGCAATTATCCGCTCATGCGACCAGTTTGGAGCAAGCCTCGTTATAATGCCGGCCCGCCGTGGAGCAAATGATTTTGAAGAAAACGAAATTATTGCCCGTTCGAGCGCAGGCTCAAGCGCGTGGGTTCCTGTCAGTGTAGTTACAAATCTTGTCCGGACAGTTCAGCAGTTAAAGGAAGCAGGCTTCTGGGTTTACGGAGCTGATGCGGGCGGACAGAGCGTCCAGAAAATTCAATTTGGAAAAAAGACAGTCATCATTATGGGAAGCGAAGGAAGTGGAATTGCGCGTCTTCTGGAAGAGCAGTGCGATTCAATTGTGTCGATTCCTACCTGCGGCAAAATCGACAGTCTGAACGTGTCGGTTGCGGCAGGCGTTTTATTATACGAGATATACCGTCAGAGTTTATGACATATTCACTGGGAATTACTTTATTAATAATCTGTCCTCTGATTTTTTTAGCATGTTTAATTGATTCAATCGCAGGCGGCGGCGGAATTATTGCACTGCCGGCCTACATGGCTGCAGGACTTCCGATACACACCGCATACGGCACAAACAAATTTGTAATGGCATTCGGAACTTCTTCTGCCAGTATAAATTACCTGCGCTCCGGCTGCGTGCGCCTTGACCTTGCACCCGGCGGAATTCTGGGGTCGATTGCGGGGGCACTGATTGGAACAAAACTTGCACTGGTTATGTCGGCGCACGCCCTTGAACTCTGTCTGATTATAATTCTTCCGGTAGTTGCAGTTCTGATGTTCTTTAACAAGGGCTTTGGAAACGCACCTGAGCAGGACATAAAAATTTCGTGGAAAATCGCAGTTCCAGTTTCGTTTTTAATTGCATTTGTCTTAGGCATTTACGACGGCTTTTTTGGACCTGGCTGCGGAATGTTTTTGATTCTTGCCTTTGTTTATTTTGAAAAACTGGACATGGTTCATGCGACAGGCACAACAAAGGTAATAAACTGGGCAAGCAATTTGTCGAGCGCAGTTGCGTATGCGATGGCTGGTAAAATTGAATATAAAATCGCAGTTCCATGTATTTTATGTGCAGTGGCAGGAAACCTTGCAGGTTCACAAATTGCAATAAAAAAAGGCGCAAAATTCATTAAACCTGTTCTTGCAGTTGTAGCGCTCATGCTGCTGGTAAAAATTGTAATTCAATTTGTTCAGGATTTTTAGAAACAGAGAAAAGAAATGTCATTTTTAGATGTAGTTTTACTGGGTGTAGCACTTTCCATGGACGCTTTTGCAATAAGCGTCACAAACGGAATGCTTTACAGAAAATCAACTCTTGATACAGCCGCAAAATGCGGTTTTTGTTTTGGATTTTTTCAGTTTTTGATGCCGGTTGCAGGCTTTTTTGCAGGTTCACTTTTTTACGAACAGATAAAAAAAATCGACCACTGGCTAGCCCTAGTCCTGCTCGGTTTTCTTGGAATCAAAATGATAATCGAAGCCGTAAAAGAGATGAAGACAAGAAAAATTGAATCAGGCGGCCCTTCCACAGAAAACTCAGGCGCAAAAAAAGGCGCTGTTCCTTTTGTACCGCTTTTAATACAGGGAATTGCAACAAGTATTGACGCCCTTGCCGTTGGAATCAGTCTGTCGGCCTTTGGCGGCAACATCTTTTCAGATTCCGCAATAATCGGTTGTACAACCTTTACCCTTTCCTTTATCGCAGCCTTTATCGGCAAAAAATCCGGCGACCTTTTAAAAGACAAAGCCCAGCTGCTCGGAGGCATTATCCTTACAGGCATGGGCTTAAAGATTTTTATCGAACACGTATTTTTTGGCGGGTGAGACTGACTCTGAAGAATTATCTTTCTACAATTCTTCCAGTACAAACGGTAACATATAAACCGGCTTGAACATAAGCTGCCCGTCATTACCAACATCCTTCTGAGAAATAAGTAAAGGTCTTGCAATGCGGTTTGAAAATTTTGAACTGAAGGCATCTATTGAGTCATGATTCTTATTTGCAGAAGATTTTACTTCCACCGGAATTATCTTGTTGCCGGTTTGTAAAAGAAAATCAACTTCATAATAATGAGTGCTGCCCTCTTTTTTCCATGTGTGGTAATAAGGTGTGTGGTTAGTAGAAGAAATTATCTGAGCTGCCGTATTTTCATAAAGATATCCCAAATCCGCAGAAAGCTTATCGCTTAAAAGCCTGCTGTAAATATTATCCCCGGTGTCAGGTGAACCTGCAAAAATCATTGTCGTAAAAAGCCCGATATCAGAAAGATATAATTTAAAAGTATCATTATCTTGACTCTGAGAGAGCGTTACATTTGGATCTGTTGTGTTATAGCATGGAATAACTGTTTTTGAATCAATCAAATCAGAAAGCCGTTCAAGATCCTTATTTGTTGTCCTTTTTTGCAGCGCATTGGATATTACATACCGCTTTTTCTGAGTTGCAAGCTGACTTGGAATTGATTTATACATCATACCTATTAAGCCGGAACTATCAATTTTTTTAAAATCATCTATGTATAAATCAATAATTCCTCTTTTTACCTTGTCGATAAAAGAAAAATTTTTCCCGTCTACGTAAGCCTGTACCGCTTGTGGCATTCCGCCTACGGCCATATAAATTCGAAAATCTCTCATAAGAGTGCGGTTTGCTGCATTACCGACTGATGAATTTGATTTATAAAGCTGCCGCAAAAGGTCATACGTGTTGTTACCTGTTGCCCACATAAACTCCTCATAATCCATCGGATAAACTGGGATTTTATGTTCTTCTGAAGGAATTACAATATCTTTTACGTTCTTTTTTATGCTGATAAGAGAACCTGTTTCTATATAATCGTATCTTCCGTCTGCAACAAGATATTTTATAGCCTGGCGTGTCTTTGGATTGAGCTGAATCTCATCAAAAATGATTACCGATTCCCGGGGATAAAGATTAATTCCTGTAATTGTTTGAAGACGTAAAAAGAAAACATCCAGTTTTGTAATATCTTTAAATACATCAAGTAAATCTTCATTAATATTAGCAAAATCAATTTTTATATATGAACGATAATTCTGTTTTGCAAATTCCTCTGCTATTGTAGACTTTCCTACGCGGCGGGCACCTTCCAGCAAAGCTGCATAATCTGGGGCAAAGTTTTCTTTCCAATCCTTCAATAAATCAAATACTTTTCTTCTAAACTTATACATGTTTTTACATTCCTTCGAGTTAATTTTATGTTAAAAGTGTATTTTCTTCAAGTTTTAAAAAGTTAAAAAGTGCAGTTCCTTCAAGTTTTTAAGCCTTTTAAAAGACAAAGCCCAGCTGCTCGGAGGCATTATCCTTACAGGCATGGGCTTAAAGATCTTTATCGAACACGTGTTTTTTGGCGGGTGAGACCTCTGATCGGACCAACGGTCGGGCGGCCCGGGCTACTCGTCCAGTTTATACCAGTAGTAGCTGACGTAGGTGGTTCTGAAATTAGTTGAGTTTGCTGATGCGTTGGTGACATCTTCTAATATACCGCCGGTCTTTTTTTCCCATCTTATTTGATTGTTTGTTCTGTACCAGTTTGAAGTGTCCGTAAATGTGATGGCTGTGAGTTTAGAGCAGCTATAGAAAGCGTAGCAGCTTATAGAAGTCACGGAGCCGGGGATAGTGACAGAAGAAAGTGAAGAGCAGTTATAGAAAGCGTAGCTGCCAATAGAAGTAACAGAGCCGCCGATAGTAACAGATGAAAGAGAAGTGCAGCCTTGGAAAGCGCTGTGGCCAATGGAAGTAACGGAGTCAGGTATAGTGATTGAGGAAAGTAGTTTGCAGCCATAGAAAGCGCTGTCACCGATAGAAGTAACAGAGCCGCCGATAGTGACCGAAGAAAGGGAAGAACAGTCACGGAAAGCTGAGTTACCAATAGTAGTAACAGAGTTAGGAATAGTGACCGAAGAAAGGGATGTGCAGCCATAGAAAGCGTTCCAGTCAATAGAAGTAACGGAGTCAGGTATAGTGACCGAAGAAAGTGATGTGCAGTCATAGAAAGCGCCGCTGCCAATATAAGTAACGAACTCGCCAATAGTGACAGAAGAAAGTGATGTGCAGCCATAGAAAGCCTGGCTGGCAATAGAAGTAACGGAGTCAGGTATAGTGACCGAAGCAAGTGAAGTGCAACGATCGAAAGCGCTGCGTCCAATAGAAGTAACGGAGTCGCCAATAGTGACAGAAGAAAGTGATGTGCAGCCTTGGAAAGCGTAGTCGCTAATAGAAGTAACGGAGTCGCCGATAGTGACAGAAGAAAGGGAAGAACAGAAGCTGAAAGCTGAGTCACCAATAGAAGTAACTGAGTCAGGAATAGTATATGTGGCAGATTGTTTACCTGCCGGGTATGTAATTATAGCAGTTGCATCTTTGTTAAACAGAACTCCGTCTATACTGGAATAGTTTACATTATTTGAATCCACAGTAATCGTTGTTAAACTTGTGCAGACATAGAAAGCGTAGCTCTCAATAGCAGTAACGGAGTCAGGTATAGTAACAGAAGAAAGGGATGTGCAACTATCGAAAGCGGCGATGCCAATAGAAGTAACGGAGTCAGGGATGGTAACAGCAGAAAGTGATGTGCAGCCAGAGAAAGCGACATCGCCGATAGTAGTAACAGAGTCAGGAATAGTGATTCCTGAAAGGTTTGAACAAGATATAAATGTATTATCCGGAATTGATGTAATTCCTGTTGTATTTGATAAGTCAAGATTTACATTGTATGTTGAATTTTTAATCGCATCAGCTATTGCTGTTAAATCACTGTCTGTAAGCTCTCCACTCAGAACGATTGTTGAGTCTTCCGTAAGTGAACTGATCATTGATGCAAAATTATTTAAACTGCAAACCTGGTAATCTAACTGTAAAGAAGTGTTACCGCCATTTATAAAAGTGATACTTAAATCAGCACCGCTATCTGTCAGGCCTGAGTAAACATCATATGTTCCAACAGGTAAACTTGCCGTATACATATTAGTTCCCGATACGGCGGTCATAGGATATTTTTTATCTTCTTTTACAGCCTTTACAAGAAGACCGCTGTCGATAAAGTCATCTCCGTTTACATCTTTTACACTGACGCTTGCTGCAAATGTGTTTACATTTGAAAGTGTGCGTTCAACCGTAACACTGTCACTGGAAGCAAGAAAAACTCCTTCAATAAAGGAGCCGATGCAGACATCCTGACTGTCATAAATGTAAAATCTAAGAATTTTATTTATTCCGCTTGGAACGTCGTCATTTGTGTATGTTACAAAGCCTGCGCCAAGTGTCAGTGCGCTTCCTGTATCAGAGTCAGTTACACTGTCATAAAGGCCTGCCGTTATTTTTGCAACACCCTTATTCTCCGGGTAGTTGAGTTTAACGGAAAGAGATGCCGTAGACCCTGTTACTGCGTGGAGTGGGATTGATACGCTTACAGGTTCGTCTGTGAGTGTTACGCATTTTGTTCCGCTAAAAGCAGGCTCATCTTCTGCATAAGCGTCCATTGTAAAATTCCATGTACCCTTTTGGATTTCAAAACGGGCGGATAAAAGTTCTTCATAAGTGTATTTTTTATCAGTTGCAAAATTATCCCCGGAGCCTGAAGTTCCGCTGATAGTGTAGGTGTAATCAGAGTTTGAGTGTTCTTTAAAAATTGCACGCGCACTGTCGGCTGCAAAACTTACTGTTGCAGTTGCTTTGTTCGATGAGCCCTGTTCAATATTTTTACAGGAAGAAAATACTAAAACTAAAAGTGAAGTTAAAAGCAAAAGTTTATTTTTCATAATTATTCTCCTGATACTGTAATCTGATAAGATGAAGTGGACTGGATTGAGTCTGAAACGGCCGTTACAACAAGTGTATAATAACCAGACGTCATACCTGTTGTGTCGAGTGTAAAGGTGTTTGTTGAACAAGCCTGCTGCTCTGCATTGATGTACCAGGCGTAAGTGTATGTGCCTGCAACAGATGGAGTTGCGGTAAAGGTGTTACCGTCAGCAGTGATTGAAACATCGCCTCCTGCCAGAAGTGTAAGGTCAAAGCCTGTAACTGCCTGCCACTGTGCTGTAAGTGTGATGTCACCTTTTACTTTGTATCCGGCTTGGATTGAAGCGCCGTCAAAAGACCAGCCTTTAAAACTGTAATTTGTCTGTGTCAGATTAGGGAGGTCGGCTGCGGAGAGGACATATCCGTATTTTACGGGCTTGCTTGCAGGAGGTTCCCCGTATGTTGAACTGTAAGAAACTGTGTAAGTGTTTCTGTCGTAGTAGATTTCTATAACTGTTGAGCCGTCGGCCTGGATTGTGGCCTGTGCAAAGGTTTTGGCTGTAAAACCTTCGTAGGTTTTTGCGACCGCAACAGTCTGAGTGCCGGATTTGCCTGTTTTTTCTTCTCTGGCTTCTTCGTCTTCTGTGTAGTCGTCATCTTGAAGGTTTTGCCGAAGGTGTTTTACTGTGTAAGTTGTGCTGGCTGCTTGCCACTGGGCTGTGAGAGTGACGGCACCTTTTACTGTGTAGCCAGCAGAAATTGAAGTGCCGGCAAAAACCCACCCGTTAAAGTTGTATCCAGTTTCGCTTAAAACAGGTAAATCCTCTGCTGTAAGAACGTATCCGTATTTAACGGTCTTTTCTGTAGGGACCTGTCCATATGCTGAACTGTAAGAAATTGTATAAGTGTTTCTGTTGTATTTGATTTCTACAACTGTTGAGCCGTCGGCCTGGATTGTTTTCTGTTCAAAGGTTTGGGCTGTATAGCCTTCGTAGGTTTTTGCGGCGGCAGCTGTCTGAGTGCCGTAAGTGCCTGTTTTTTGCTCTGCGGCTTCTTCGTCCTCTGTGTAGTTGTCATCCTGAAGGTTTTGCAAAAGGTGTTTTACTGTGTATGTTGTATTTACAGCTTCCCACTGTGCATAAAGTGTTAAATCAGTAGAAGAAGTTATGTCAGCTCCATCGTTGTATTCAACCGTGCCCTGCTGGCTTTTTGCCCAGCCTGTAAATTCATGATTTGCGTAAGAAAGACCAAGTTCATCAACCGTCGGAAGGGGTGTGGCCTGATTCTTTTTTATAAAAACCGAACGGGTCGTATCAGTTGTGCCTGAAAAAGCACCCCCGTTTGCATCAAGGACGATTTTTACCTTCGGGTCCTGGCTGCTTGAAGAATCACTGCAGGATACAAAGTTCAATAAGAGGGCAGTACAGAGAGAAAGCGCAAAGGCCCGTGTTATATAAGAAAACCAACTTTTTGAAATAGTCATGGGACACTCCTTTTATTTATAAAATAATATTATATTCATATTAACATATCGATAAGAAAGGTGCATGCTATAGCAATATGTACTGAAACTATAATAGGATATAACACGTAGTTATTTCAATATGTACCGGACCTGCAAAAAAAAATCCAGGCAAAAACTGCCGGACTTGAAGTTTATTTTACCGGAAACTTGGTTTAGTTTTATGTTAAAACAGAAATTTATTGAATTTTGAGGATTTGAGTAATATATTTTAAAAGAGACGGTAATTATGTTAAAAAAGAGATTTAAGAATTCATTTTTTTATTTAACATTATTTTCGACACTTGCTTTACTCAGTGCCTGTGACAACAAAAAAAGTTCAAGACCTCCCCTGCCTCCGCCGGATGCAGTCGAACCGCCGGGTTTTTATGCAACCGCCGGAAATGCCGTAAACTTCAAGCACGAACTTGATTCCTACAAACCAAAAAAGACAAGCTACAACTTTTACTTTACATACAAAATCAACCATTCATGGTGGGACGCCGTTGCAATGGGCGTAGAAGATGCGGTTAACCAGTTTGAAGACCGCGGAATTCAAATCACTTACGATTATCTGGCTCCGGTTAAAGTATCCGCACAGGACCAGGCGGACAGAATCCGCAGGGCCGCTGCCTCAGGCGAATACGATGTTATCGGTGTTGATGTCTGTGATATAAAGATAATTACACCTGTAATCAACGAAATTCTAAAGACCGGACAAAAGGTTATGACCTTCTCAAGTTCGGATTCAAGTAAAGAAGACGGCTGCAACCGGATTGCATACGTCGGCAACACACACAACTATGAAGACGGCTGCATCATGGCAGAAACCTTGTGCAAACGCCTTGACTACAAGGGTGAAATTGCACTTCTTGTCGGTAATGACGGGGCTCCGTGCCACGAACAGCGTGCCCGCGGTGCACAGGATGTAATTTCAAAATATCGTTACATGAAGGTTGTAGAAATCGGATTTGACGAAGACGACATTGATAGTGCCTACTCACTCACACTTGGCTTTATAAAAAAATATCCGCACCTTGCAGGAATCATCGGCTGTGACATGAGCAACCCGGTTGGTGCTGCAAGAGCCGTTATAGATTCAAAAAAAATCGGTGATATTCAAATCGTCGGAATGGACCACGACCAGGAAGCCCTCAGATATCTGCGTGACGGAATCATTTATTCCCTTGGTGTACAGGATTGTTATTCAATCGGGTTTGATACAATGCAGGTCGCAGTAAAAATTGCCGACGGCGTAAAACCGGGAGAAGGCTACCCGGAAAAAACTGAAGAAAGTACAACTATGATATACCAGGCTGATGCATCTCTGATGCTACTTATGCTTTATGGAGAACTTAGTAACGATGCCAACAGAAGATTCAGACGATAGTACTTTAAATAAAATCATCAACAAGCTTTCCAAAGTCCACTATATTGCAGTTTTGGGTGGAATTCTCGTAATTCTTGTGCTTGCAGCTACAACGGTGTGGGTTACAAACAGTGCGGGCAGTGGTACTGCCGCTGCGGTAGGACGTGTAAGTGAATTCTACGTGGAAGAGCTTGCAAACCGCCGTGTTCAATTCATCACTGACGAAATAAACAGAAACTACCACTATATCGGTAACGCTCTCCAGGTAATTACAAAAGACGACTTAAAGGACAAAAAATCCCTCAGAAAATATCTTGGTAAACTTAGAAAACTCTACGGAATCGAAACATTCAGTTTTGTTGACGAGAGCGGAATTGTTTACAATGAGCACAGTACGGTAAGCGGTTTGAGCCGTTATCCGTTTTTGCAGGGCAATCTTGAAAAACCGGTTTTGAGCACAATCAATCTCTACGGTGCCGAAAAGCAGGTAATTCTTGCACTGCCTGTAAACAATATGTCGTTCATGGGCAAAAAACTGAAGGCATGCTTTGTTCAGGTAAATATCGACAGAATGGTTAAATCGATGACCCTGCACACCGAAGGAATGGAAACTTACTGCAATGTTTACTATAAAAATGGCGAATGTTTGACCAACACTGATTTCGGCAACTTTGAAAGCGGAAAGAACTTTCTCGATGTAATGAGCGAATCAAAGCTCGAAGACGGAAAAACCGTTCATAAAATTAAAAACGATTTTGATTTTGGAAAGTCGGGTCACGTAAATATTCAGTATCATGGAATTGATGCTTACGTTTACTATGCCCCGGTCGACAGATCAAACTGGATTCTGACAATTCTGGTTTACAACAATGTAATTTCGCGCCAGATTAATTCAATTACTTCAAGAATTTTGAACCGGAACCGTGTTCAGATTATTATTACTGTACTTTCGCTCATGTTCCTGTTTATAACTTTGATTGCGCTTAACAGACGAAATTCAAAACTTATGATTGAACAGGAAAAAACTGTCGCAGACAGAATTAAAAAAGAATACGACCACCTCAAACAACAGGCGGAAGAGGCTGCAAAAGAACAGCTCGGCATGTTTGAAGCCCTGAGCCGCGATTACAAAAACGTATTCAGGGTTGACCCGGTTAACCGTACTGCAGAAGTTTTAAAGCTTACCGGCTATGTAACAAAGGGACTTTCTGCAACTGCTCCGGAAATTGTTCCGTACGAAGGACTTAAAAACCAGTACATCAAGGATCGTGTATATTCGGAAGATATTGAATACATGCAGCAGTGCATGAATCTGGACAATGTAATCAAAAAGCTTTCGGTTAAAAATGAATATGAATCCAGCTTCCGCGTGCTGGACGAAGGTGAAGTTCACTTTTATCAGTTCAAGTTCATGTTGCTGGAAAACAAAGCGATTATCGCAGGTTTTAAAAATATCGACGACGTGGTTCAGGCGGCAAAAGAGCGCGAAACTCTGATTGCAATGTCAGAAACCGATTTGATGACTGGCCTCTTAAACCGAGGAAGCGGCGAACGCAAGATTACCGAAGCACTCAAGGCAGGTAAGGGCGGTCTGTTCATTCTTCTTGACGTTGATAAGTTTAAATCGATTAACGATAACTACGGTCACGAAACAGGCGATAAGGTAATTATTGCGGTTGGTGACTGCCTTAAACGGGCCTTCCGAGACGGAGACATCGTGTTCCGTCTGGGCGGTGATGAATTCAGTGCGTATGCCCCAAAAGTTCAGACTGAACGGAACGCAAAGAAAATTCTCAGGCGCTTTGAAGAAAATCTCAGCGAAATCGATATTCCGGAACTCGGGGACAGAACAATCTGCGCAAGCGTTGGTGCGACAATTATTCCTGTCGGACAAAAAGAAGACTTCAGCGAAATGTACAAACTCATAGACAGCGGCGTTTACGAAAGCAAGAAGGTCACCGGATTCTGCGTAACTTTCAAATAATTTCAATACTCTTTTATAACATATTATTTTGTCATCTGATTTTTTGCGTGTTATAATTTTGGAAAATGGGGATTGATTTTTTATTTGGCAAAACAGGTTCACGCGACGGTCTTACTCAGGTCTACAACAGGGAAGTTCTGGTTGAATATATAAACTTTCTTGTGTCCGGCGGAGTTCCCTTTACTGTTGCGCTTGTCGATATCGACAATTTTAAATACGTAAATGACAGTTACGGACATCTCACAGGTGACAAAGTTCTCAAGGAATTTGCCGCACGCATCCATCATGTTGTAGGTGACTCAGGTACTGTCGGCCGCTTTGGCGGTGATGAATTTATGGTTGTTTACCCCGACGTTGTTGAATACGATGAAGTCTGGAAAAACTGCAAAAAAATCGGCGACGAACTGAGTTCAAAAGAAATCTCCGTTGTCCCGGGGCTTTTTGTAACCGTAACCCAGGGTGTAGCCAGATTTCCGGAAAATGCAGATAATTACGAAAATCTTATTGATACTGCTGACAAGGCTTTGTACCGCGGCAAAATGAAGGGCCGCAACTGCTTTATCATTTACCTTCCTGAAAAACACGCAAGTATCGTCCTCAAAACTGAACGGGAAAAAACTTTGAGTTCCATGTATCTTCATTCCACTGTGTTCAGGGATCTTGCGCAGACAGAAAAACTGCCGGACGGAATTCAAATGTTATTCAATTTTTTGAGTTCTTATTATATGGTGGACCACATTGCGCTTCAGATTGAAGATTGTTTTGCCTTTGAAAAAACTCACAATCTTGCAAAATTCAAGGAATTTAAACCGCTGGATTTGAATCTGGTAAAAGACTTTTTTTCACTGAACTCGGATTTGTTTTACGTAAATAACCTGGATTCATTAAAAAGTTCCAATCAGCCTGAACTTATGGAAGCTCTTGAAGAACAGCACGTTCATGCATTTTTCTGTACTCCGGTTGATATGGGTGACGGCAGGCGGGCGATTTTAAGATGTGCTGCATGCAGTAAAAGAATCTGGCAGTACGGTGAGATGGATATTTACCTCACCGCAGCCAAAGTTATGGGCCTTCTTGTCAAAGGCGGAAAAAGCCTACAGGGAACCTCGAAAAATTGCAATTTTTCGAGGTAACTTTGAAAATGCGATGTTTTAATTCCTGCTATTATCAGGAATTAAAACTCGTCGGGAACTTCGGAAAATCGCAGAAGGCGAGTTTTTCGAAGTTCCCTACATTAAGCTTTTTACAGTTTCTGCAATTTTTGCGTCCTTGCAGTCCTTAAAGAAGAGCTCTGCAAATTTTTCTCCTGCAAATGCTCCCTTAACAAGGTCCTTGTCCAAAGATGTAAGGATTTCTGTAAACGGCTTGAATGCTGCTTCTCTTACACCGTCAAGAATTTTCTTGTTGCGCTGTTCCGGAACTGCACGTTCGCGAGGGTAACCCTGTCCGCTTGGTTCGCAGAAAAGTTTTTCAAAGATGTATTCGAGGTTTAAGTCACCGCCCCAGCCAAAACCGAGTGCGAATGGAATTGAAATTGCGTTTCCGTCGTTAATCTGTGCAAATGTGTATGCATCGAGCGGTGTTGCAATGTGTCCGCAGATTACGCCCGGAAAACTGTTCAAAGCGAGCATTGCGCCTTCGCCTGTTCCGCAGCCTGTTACAACGTAGTCAGCTGCCTTTGAGTTTAAAAGTGTTGCGGCAAGAATACCGTTCTGAACATATGTCAACTGAGCTTTGTCGTCAGCGCTGTACATACCGTAGTTTACAACTTCAAATCCGTGCCTGTCGGCAACTTTTTTGAGTGCATTAAAAATTACTGCGTTTTTTGCAGCCTGTGAATTTTCGTTAATCAATGCGATTTTCATTTTATGGTCTCCTGTTAATACGCTGTGCGTGTTTTGAAAGAGATTCTATCAGAAAAAAGGAAAGTGGGGTAGGGCAAAAAAAACAGGCGCTTGAGGGCAGAATAATGAAGTGCACTTCATAAAAATGCTCTCAAGCGCCATTTTTTTTAATTACTCAATTAATCGTCGTCATCGTCAGAGAGGTCAGAGCCTGTAAAAGTAAGTGTTTTTGTTACAGTGCCGTCTGTTACAGTAAGAGTGCCGTTACCGTTGTCAGTTACATTGAATGTAATGTCAGTTTCGTCTTCGTCTTCTGCTTCTACAGTAAATTCTGTAAAGTCTACGTTCCATTCACCGTTGCTCAGTTCGTATTCGTCGTCGCCCCATTCAAATTCTGTAAGACCCATAGAATACTTATTTGTTTCGTCATACCATTTACCTACCTGTTTGTACCATGGTTTTGCAGAATCATAAACTGCTCTGAGTTCTTTAAACCATACGCCGGTCGGGTAAGTGTCGTAGTCTGTGCTGTATATAACTTCGTAACCGTAGATTGTGTTGTCCGGAATTTCTGAATAAAGTGAATATTCAATCTGGAGTTCTACAAGTGCATAGAATGATTCAAGGAAACTGTCGTATGTTACATTTACATCATCAATTCCAAAAATCAATTTAATAAAAGCTACTGCCTTATTCGCTTCTGATGCCTGAATTTCTGCCGAGTCGTCTGCGCTGTATGCAATTTTTTTCCCGTTTTCATCTTTGCGGGTCTGTTCAGAAAGCCAGACTTCGTAAGTGTAAGTAGAGCGGTCGTATTTGTCAGAATTGAATGCGAGTGTTGCTTCGTACAGATTTTCGTAAGTCGGTTCTGATTCCAGAGTTTTTATGGCGTTAATCATATTTTTATATGCTTGTTTTACAGATTTTGAATAATAAGAAACCATCTGGTCAATGGTCATCATTTTTTCTTCATCTTCGTTGTAAATTTTTGTGGCAGTAATTGTAATCTGGCTGGAAGCTGCATTTAAAACATAGTTAAATTCAGTTTTGTCAATTGAATCTTTGCCGTCTTCGGTTTTTGCTTCTTTAACTTCGTTATATATTCCCTTTGAAGAAGAATTGAATTTGACGGAAGATGTAACCTTCGTGTCTGCGTCTGTATCATCAATAAACTTGAATTCTGTAATTGCAGGAATTGTAAGGTTTTCTATTACAGTTTTTGTGCTTCCGTTATAGGAAAATGTTGCCGTAAGTGTTGCAGATGCTGCTGTAAAACCGCCGTAAACATAAACTTTGTCACTGTCGTATTTTACAGCGTTTGTATTAGATGAATCATAAGCGACAGTAACTGTTTTTGAAGATACAGCGATTGTCTCTGGCACATCTATTACATTGTATGCTTTTGTGCTGTCGTAATCAAAATTGAATTTTGCAATGGCTGCATCAAGGATTTCTGCGTCTGTAAGTTCATGGCTTTTCTGATAAACACTAACAGTAAAAGTTTTTGTTTCTTTCTGTGTGCCGTAAGTAAGGGTCGCTGTAAGAGTTACGCTGGTGCTTGCAGTTCCTTCTTCTGCTGTAACAGTTCCGTCGCTGGTAATAACAGCAGTGTTTGCAGAAGCCCATGTTACAGAAACATCATCAAAACCTGTAACTTTTGACGGTAAGGTGATAGAAGTTTCGTCCGCAGCTACAACAGTCTGGATTGTAAGTGCTTCTTTTGCGTCAATTAGAGTTGTGTCTTCTGCTTCAGGTTTTTTGTCGTCATTTGAATTACATGAAGCAAAACTAAAAGCGATAAGAGAGATTACAGAAAAAAGAGTAATCAGTTTTTTAAAAGTCATTTTCATAAATAATACCTCCTTAATAGGTTAGCAAAATATTCTTTTAATACTATGGAGCAAAAAAAAATTAAAGCAATGAACATACTGTTTTTTAACGGATTTTTATAAATAAAGCGGTAGCGTAACCTGTATCGTAGCGCCCCGTAGGGGACCGCCCATGAATAAATTTGTGTTTTTGTTTTTGTAAGGAGGCAGTGTTAAAATTAAAGGTAATATTTTGCAAACAGAAGTTTTCTGGAGGATTGAATGAAATACACTTTTGAGAACAGGGCAAAGTTTAACGGAGCTGCCTTTTTCTGGCTTATGGAATGTTATCTTGCTCCGGTTTTGTGTTTTGGGCCTGTATGTATGTTTTCAGGGGCGGCGACTGTGGAAGAATATAAGACTCTGACCGTAGATCCGATTATGGATTTATATGCCCTCGTGGCTTTTGTGCTGCTTCCGATTTTGATGTACAAACTTCTGCGAAGAAAATTTGCCTCTTACGACGGTTCTGAAAAGGCCATAAAATCAACGAATCTTTATTTTAAGAACTGGTACAATGCAAACATCGCCTTTGTCGTGCTTTTTTATGCAGGTTTTGCTGCCCTTACAGTTTTACGCTGCAACCAGATTGGGCTGAACCTTGAACATTTTGAAAATAACGCTGATTCATTTTTTACCTGGCTTTCTGTTTTATGGGGACTTGCTTTTGGAATTGCAATGATCGGATTTGTAATTATGCTTCAGATTATAGACAAATCTTTGTTCTGGTTGCCGCACCGTAAGGAACTGCAGCTTATGTCCTTAAGCTTCAGAACCAATATTGTAATTATTCTTGCCATGGCATCCGTTTTTCTGATTGTTGAACATGTCGTGTCTGTGCCTGCAAATCTTGAATCCGGAACCAGGTATCTGATGGTAAACAAACTTCTTCCGATAGGAATCGTTTTTTCTACGGCAAATTTTTTAAGCACTTTCTTTACCGTCCGCTCCACCGATGTGGGAATAAATGCCGTTAAGGAACATACCCTTGAACTTGCAAAAAAGAATTATTCGGTAGAGCCGCTGCGCGTTGAATGCCGCTGTGAGATAGGTGAGCTTGTAAACAACATCAACACTTTCCGTGATGCAACAAAAAGTATTCTTTTGGAAATGGCTGATTCTGCCGGTGCTACAACACGCACCGCCGGTGAATTAAAGGAAAATCTTGATTCTGCAAGCCGTGGCGTAGATGAGATTTCTGCAAGCATAGAAGTTGTCCGCCAGGAAATGAACAATCAGTCTGCCGGCGTGGAAGAATCCAATGCTTCGGTAAACCAGATTGTAAGCCGCATAAAGGAAT
>JAEEGF011852130.1_pt1 | contig 29370 bp, 20 predicted proteins | sample 9134171 | NCBI WGS metagenome assembly JAEEGF01 (sample SAMN16246542, study PRJNA631951) | gut metagenome | biome: gut microbiome; feature: rumen; material: AP-attached | host: Bos | place: Iran: Karaj | collected 2018-10 | reverse complement strand
GTCAGATCGCCTGTGACGATAACAAGATCCGGTTGTGAAACTCTGATAAGCTTCTCACATGCCATAAGAGCTTTTTTATCCCTGCCATAAGAAAAGATAGTGCCGCCCAGATGGATGTCTGTAAGCTGCAGGATTCTGAAGTCATCATTAGCTGTTTTTATCGTGTAGACGCCGCTATCCTCATGATAGGTGACCTCATTCTCGCCGGCCGAAATGCCGGATATTTTTTTTATATAAGGCATAAGCCGGTTTTTACTGAAGATACTCATATTTGTCCTCTCTGAATCGAATCGGTAATTCTGATCTGTATTATAACAGACCGGCCGCTGATCTTCCATAATGAAGCAGAGAATTAGATATAAGTTTTTCTTTTGTATTTGGTGTGGTATAATTAGTCGTCGATGTGGCGATTTGTAACCGGAACTTTGGTTAATGGTATTTGGAGAGGGGATGATTGAGCTTGGCAGAGCCGCGAAATAAGTCTAATAAAAAATTCATGGTGCTTTCGGCACTTGGTATCTTTATGGTTGTCGATCATCATACATTTACGACTTTTCATTTCTTCGGTGATTATATTCCGTATAATTCGTTTTTTATGCCGATGTTTGTTTTCATCTCCGGATATTTTAACAAGGTTGATTCCTCTACAAAACTCGTACATTATATCTGGAAGAAGATAAAGACACTTCTGGTTCCGTATACATTTATAGCCTTACTGGTTTTTGGACTGCAATGGCTCATCAACTGGTATAAGCTCGGTGAAAAACCAACATATCCGGAGGGATATCTGTCTTATGTATTTGGAAGGATCAGAACATCGGGCTCGCCTTTTAATATTGCAACGCCAATGTGGTTTGTGATCTCACTGTTTTCGGTACTGGTGTTGTATGCGGTCATTAAGAAGTTTCTGTACAGATTCTGGAACAGCTATGTTATGCTCATGATCTTCATAGCACTTCACATTCTTGCGGTTTATTTGGCGAAAACAACAGATTTTGAAAAGATTGAAGATTATCTTATTCCGCTGAAATGTCTCTTCTTCTTTCCGTTTCTTGAGATGGGAATCATCTATAGGGAGCATCTTGAGAAGAAGCATGAAGGGCTGTCTGTCGGCTGTAAGATAGGAATACTGTTCTTACTGCTTGGCGTAAATATGGTAAGAACTATGTATCTGCCATTTGCCTATGATGTAGCATTTGACAGCCTGGATGAACTGGCAGGGTTTACAAGTCCGTATTATGTTACACCGCTTGTGTCCTCTATAGTCGGTATCCTTTTCTGGCTGACGCTTGTTGGTCTGATCGGGAAGGCTTTTTATAACAGCAGATTTGTGAATTACATGTCCTGCAACACCTTCTGGATCATGGGACTGCATATTACATTTTTCAATATCCTGAATTGTATTCTGATGTTTGTGAATGACCATATTACAGCTTTAAAATACTTCAGCGTTGCTGATTTTCAGGATTCGGAATGGTACTGGTGGGAGCTTAGCCCTAACTTCAAACTTGCTTATCTGGTCATTGGTATCCTGGGACCGTTAGGACTGAAATGGGTATTTGACAAGATCAGATCGTCCGCCGGAAAGGCAGTTGCGGGAAAAAAGAATACCGTGGCAGAAGAATAGCTATTCAAATATAGCTGGATTTTTAGGGCGTATTGCGTTAAAATATGTCCCATATCAATTATACGGTATGTCATGTGGTTCGGCATGAGTACAAGTGCCAACATCATAATACTATGTTCGGAGGGAAATATGGTAGAACAGATTTCAATTTTTGCAGAAAACAGAAAAGGCTCTATGAGAGAGATTACAGAGCTTCTTACAAATAACTCACTTAATATCTACTGCGCAATAACAAACGACAGTGCGGAGTATGGTATCGTGCGACTTCTTGTTGATGAAACGGAACGAGCTTATCAGCTTCTTAAGGATAATGGTTTTACCTGCAAGATATCACGCGTTATTGGTGTGATGATTCCTGATGATGTCGGAAGTCTGAACAAGCTTCTTGCAGATATCGAGGACAGCAACATCAATCTGGATTATCTCTATGTATCTTACAGCCGTGAGGATGCGACACCCGTTGCTATACTTCATGCTCCAGGCTATGCAGAGGTTGAGGCTTGTCTGAAGAGCCGTGGATATGAGATGCTGTAAGATGCGTTAATTATGGAATAATTCCATAAGTTGTTTATAAACATACAGAAAACCGCGAGTATTTATGATGATACCCGCGGTTTTTGTGTTTAAATGTTGGACAATTGCTAAGTGTCTTGTAGCCACCTAGTATTGATAATACTCGGCAGCTCCTCCGGAGGAGTTGGTATCCTTCTTCAGCAGGTTATGAAGCGAAGTGATTGAAAGTATAAAGTAAAGGATAGCGCTCACGAAGATTGCGATAGTCATCGACATTACTGCACCAAGAGAGTCGTTCGCGTTAAGCGTTTCCGCAAGTTCAGTAGCTCTTTCAGGGGTGATGCCGGCATCGATACATACCTGCTTTGTGACCTTGTTGAGGTCTGTTATTTGCATCTTATCGAGTACATCAGTTACTTCGTTAAGGGCGTTGTTAACCTTCAGACCAATAACCATTGCTACTGTCAGGATAAGAAGAAATATCGTTCTGAAGACTATTGATTTCTTCTTACATCTGTATTTTGAAATAATACTGAGTATAAGAGCGGCGCAGGTTCCGATGAATACTATCTTGTAAAGCCCTGTGAAACTGTTGATGGCGCTGATGAAATCGTCAATCCTTCCAGGATCGTCTTTATCCATGATGATAATGAAACTGATCAGATTGATCACCATTATCACGGACATGATAAAGCAGATAAATATCACAATCCTGAAAACGGTGTTGTATATTTTCCTTGTGTTTTCATTCATAATAACCTCCCCATAATAACTTGAAACAGATACGGTGCGAAGACATCGTTCTACGTTGATACTACACATTTTATTATATCATTTTAACGATGGTCATACCATTGATTTTTGTTGGTAAATAAGGGTATTTCTGGTCGCACGATAAGAATTGGAATGATATGATATATCTGTGTGTTATAGGATGAAATAGCGTGAAATTTTCTGTTGTTTCTAAAATCAGATTACTCAAAAAATCAAGAAAGCGTATTTTTTATATGCTATCATGGGTATAGTTAAAGGATCCTTAACAAGTGTTACAAGGTGGAAGACATATGAGAGTACAGGAAAACAGCTTTATTATTTTCATAACTGCCCTTGACTTTATCGAAGAGCACCTGACGGAAGAGTTTTCGCAGGAGGATATTGCGGCAAAATGCTTTTGCTCGTTGTCATCTCTGCAGAAGACGTGGAAGGTATGTACTCATATGAGCGTGAAGGAGTACGTTACCAAGCGCAGGCTTACTATGGCCGGCAGGGATATGCAGAAGGGCATGTCTGTTCTGGATGCTGCTCTGAAATACGGTTACAATTCTCATGAAGTCTTCACCAGGGCTTTCAGCAAGGTATGGGGAATCTCGCCTCTACGTTTCAAAAAGGAGTGGAAAGGTGACTGCGGTCTGTATCCAAGGCTGAATCCGGAATATTTGGAAGGAGAAGATAATATGAGATACAATACTAAAAAGTTTGATGTAAGAGATTTTTATGAATATTTACGTTCTCAGGCGGGAACCTATGTGCTATGCTTTGATGTGCAGAATCTTATGGTTGTAAATGAAAAATACGGACGTGAGGCAGGCGACAAAGTGATATTGGAAGCCTTTAGGAGGATAAATGAGGCAGCCTCTGAAAATATGCTCTGTCTCAGAATGGGTGGAGATGAATTTGTTATGATCACGGAATCTCCGGACAAGGAAGAGGTTAAGCCTATAGCCGAAAAGGTACTTGCGAAAAACGGAGAGTCTGTTCCTTATTCGGGAGGAAAGGTTTCGGTATCGCTTCGTGCTGGAGCCATAATGATAGGAGAACATCTTAAATATTCGGTTCTCTGCGAGGATTTCAACGAGGTTCTCGATAAAGCACGAAACAGCGGAAATATTGAGTTTAAATAAAATGAGCATCGTGGTAGAATAAATACATTAATGCATAATAGAAAGGAACGGGAAAAGATGAAGACACTTATAGTAATCGATATGCAGAATGATTTTATTGACGGAAGTCTGGGAACAGCAGAGGCTGTTACGATAGTTGATAATGTAAAGGCTAAGATCCAGGCGGCTGCAGCGGCAGGAGATCAGATAATATTTACACGTGATACTCATTATGAGAACTATATGGAGACAAGCGAGGGAAAGCATCTTCCTGTAGTTCATTGTATAGAGGGTACTCCGGGCTGGGAGATCCGCGACGGTCTTTATGTTGAAGGTGCGGAAATAATCAATAAGCCATCCTTTGGCTACACAGGATGGGGAGATTATAATTTCGAGGAAGTTGAACTTGTCGGACTCTGTACAGATATCTGCGTTGTATCAAATGCACTTATCCTGAAGGCTCTTTTCCCTGAGATTAAAATATCTGTTGATGCATCATGCTGCGCAGGTGTTACGGTTGAAAGTCATGAAGCAGCTCTTAAGACTATGGGTATGTGCCAGGTGGAGATAGTGAATCAGTAATACTAAGATAGTGACAGTTGAAAGATTATAGTTGGTCATTATATTTGTTTATTGTGGATCGATAAACAATATGTTGATCATCAGGGAGGATTAACAGATGGATAAGATATGGGTTGATATGTATAACGCCGCGAAGGCGGTGCTTCATGAGAAGAGAATCTCGGAATTTGTGACAGCAGGAGAGGTGTCTGCGGCGGTACTTTCGAAGTCAGGAAATATATATGTAGGTGTCTGTATCGATACCTGCTCATCGCTTGGAATATGCGCAGAGAGAAATGCGATATTCAATATGATCACGAATGGTGAGTATGAGATCGATAAGGTGCTTTGTATTCCACCAAATGAAGGGAAGGGCGCACCATGCGGAGCCTGCCGCGAGCTGATGGTTCAGCTGATGCCCGGAAAATACAAGGATATCGAGATAATGATCGATTACCCTACCGGACGTATTATGAAGCTGGGCGAACTGACGCCGGAGTGGTGGATAGACTAGTACTAATAATCCCGGAGTGTGAGAAATTCACTCCGGGGTATTTTTTATCCTTTTGACTTTACCTAAAGCAATACATACCTGCTTCTTTGATAAGCCGTACGGTTGTAAAGGATTTTCTGAAACGGTAAAAAGTGAATGAAAAAGGGAAAAATAGGTATTGACAAATCATGAATATATGAATATACTTTCATATGAACAGTGAAACATATGAAAACTGTGAGGTAATTAACTGTAGAAAAAACAAGTAAAAGTTAACAGTAGCCTTAAAGAATAAGTATAAAAAGAAGTGTAAGAAAGAAATACGGAGGGTTGCAAATGGCGAAGGAAGCAGCAAAGGAAGAGAAGATGTCTCACGAGGAACTGGTTCAGAAGGTTTTAGAGAACCAGCCGGATGATGTATGTTTATATGATCTGTCGGAGCTTTTCAGAATATTCGGAGATTCGACAAGAATCAAGATACTTTATTCGATGTTTGATACAGAGCTGAATGTTGGAGATATGGCGAAGATACTTAATCTCAGCCAGTCATCAGTCAGCCATCAGCTGAGAATCCTAAAGGATGCCAAGCTTGTCAAGTTCAGACGAGAGGGCAAGAGCATGTATTACTCACTGGACGATGATCATGTAAGAATGATTCTCAGCCTGGGTATGGAACATGTCGAGGAGTGAGTATAGCGAATGCTATTTCGGAATGGACAGAATAATCTACTTAAGTGAAATAATTCAAGGAGTAAGTCTGGTAGTAAGTTCTGAAGGACAATACGTAAACAATAGTCATAAATAATCATTAACAATGAATATAAAATAATGGAGGTCAAACAGATGAAGAAGACATATAAGGTAGAGGTTGATTGTGCAGCATGTGCAGAGAAGATGCAGGAGGCAATCAAAAATACAGAGGGTGTTAAGGATGCTACACTCAGCTTTATGACACTTAAGTGCAAGGTTGAGTTTGAAGAGGGAGCAGATCCCGCAGTAGTTATGCAGGAGGCTCGTAAGAACGTAAAGAAGGTTGAGGATGATATGGAGATATTCCTTGACTGATCACAGGAGTGAAATAAGCATCAATTTATGAACATGAAAATATGATTGATGTAAAGAGTATTTATAAAGAGTCGTGACATTATAATCAATATAGGACGGAATTATGGGACGGTTTAAATTAAGTAAGAAGCAGAAGAAAAATCTATACAGAGTGATAATAGCATTCGTTATTGTTGCAACGTTGATGTGCATAGAGCATCTTACGGATATTGATATGCCGTGGTTTGTATCCCTGCCGCTTTATCTGACAGCGTATTTTATAGTTGGATACGACGTGCTTAGAAAAGCCATCATGGGAATTCTGAAGGGTCAGGTATTTGATGAGAATTTCCTTATGGCAGTTGCAACAGTAGGTGCGATGATTCTTGGCGAATACGAAGAGGGCGTTGCCGTAATGCTTTTTTACCAGATCGGTGAGCTGTTCCAGAGCATAGCTGTCGGGAAGAGCCGTCAGAGCATAGTCGACCTTATGGATATCAGACCTGACTCAGCGAATCTCCTTATGGACGATGGAAGCGTTGAAGAGGTTGATCCGGATGATGTTGAGATCGGTTCGATAATAATAGTTAATCCGGGCGAGAAGATCCCTATCGACGGAGTGATCATAGAAGGGTATACCAGCCTGGATACCAGTGCACTTACCGGTGAATCGGTTCCGAGAAGTGTGAGAGAAGGAGGCGAGGTAATAAGCGGCTGCATCAACAGCACCGGTATGATCAAGATAAAGACCACGAAGGAATTCGGCGAGTCAACGGTTTCAAAAATACTTGATCTTGTAGAGAATTCAAGTATGAAGAAGGCTAAGGCAGAGAATTTTATCTCGAAGTTTGCAAGATTCTATACACCGATCGTCTGCTACAGTGCACTTGCACTCGCAGTCCTTCCACCGGTTGCAAGGATCATATTTGGCTACAGTCCGAATTGGAGTAGCTGGGTATTTCGTGCGCTGACCTTTCTCGTAATAAGCTGTCCATGCGCAGTTGTTATCTCAGTACCGCTTAGTTTCTTCGGCGGAATCGGCTGTGCTTCCTCAAGAGGAATACTTATCAAGGGCGCTAACTATCTTGAGGCACTGGCAGACGCGAAGACCATACTTTTCGATAAGACCGGTACGTTGACCAAGGGCGTATTTGAAGTGACTGCTATATATCCGGAGGGAGAGATAAGCAATGACGAGCTTCTTAGGCTTGCCGCTTACGCGGAAATATCATCCAGCCATCCGATCAGCCTGAGTCTGAAAAAGGCTTACGGCCGGGATCTTTCACTTGAAAACGTAACCGAGATAGAAGAGGTTGCGGGCCATGGCGTTTCTGCAATAGTCGATGGAAGACGTGTTCTGGTCGGGAATGTTAAGCTGATGAATCGAAGCAACGTAACCATCACTTCAGAGCATGATGAAGGCACAGTGGTTTATGTTGCGGTTGACGGACTTTACGCAGGCTGCATAGTTATCTCGGATGTCATCAAGGAGCATACTGTTCAGGCAATCAGGGATCTGAAGGCAGAAGGACTTCGTACCGTAATGCTGACAGGCGATTCTGAGAAGGCTGCAAAGAGAGTTGCTGAAACGATAGGAATAGACACTTATCTGTCCGAACTTCTGCCGGGAGATAAGGTTGCAGAGGTTGAGAAGCTTCTTGAAACAAAAGAAGGAAACGGCAGACTTGTATTCTGTGGAGACGGCATAAACGACGCACCGGTTCTGATGCGTGCCGATATCGGTATTGCCATGGGAGGACTCGGTTCGGATGCAGCGATAGAAGCGGCAGATATCGTTCTTATGGACGATGATCCGGCGAAAATATCACTGGCAAGACGTATTTCCGCGAAGACTCTCGGCATCGTAAGGCAGAATATCGTATTTGCGATCGGTGTCAAGGTTGCCTGCCTCATACTCGGTGCACTCGGCATCGCTAACATGTGGATAGCGATCTTTGCTGACGTTGGAGTTATGGTTCTTGCTGTACTCAACGCAACGAGGGCGCTCCGTATAAAATAAGAATAATTATAAAAAAACAGTCAGGCTGTAACAGTATTTCCTGTTACAGCCTGACGTCGTTTAAAATAAATTAGATCTGCTCCAGCGCCTGCTTTACGTCGGCGAGGATATCATTCACATTCTCGATACCAACAGAGAGGCGGATAAGATCCGGTCCAACGCCTGCAGCGATGAGCTCCTCATCTGTAAGCTGTCTGTGAGTAGAAGATGCCGGATGAAGTACGCAGGTACGTGCATCAGCAACGTGAGTAGCGATCATTCCAAGCTTAAGGTTCTTCATGAAGGTCTCAGCTGCCTTACGTCCGCCCTTTACGCCAAAAGAGATAACGCCGCAGCTTCCGTTTGGAAGGTATTTCTTAGCTCTTTCATAGTATTTGTTGCTTGGAAGACCAGGGTAATTAACCCATGCAACCCTGTCTGAACCCTCAAGGAACTCAGCGATCTTCTCAGCATTTCTGCAATGTCTCTCAATACGAAGTGGAAGAGACTCGAGTCCGAGGTTAAGAAGGAATGCATTCATCGGAGCCTGAACTGAACCGAGGTCACGCATAAGCTGTGCTGTACACTTTGTGATGAAAGCGCCTTCCTTGCCGAACTTCTCAGCATAGGTGATGCCGTGGTATGACTCGTCCGGAGTTGTAAGTCCAGGGAACTTGTCAGCGTGAGCCATCCAGTCAAACTTACCCGAATCTACGATACATCCGCCAACTGTTGCGTCATGGCCGTCCATGTATTTTGTCGTTGAATGAACAACGATGTCTGCGCCCCACTCGAAAGGTCTGCAGTTGATAGGGGTTGCAAATGTATTGTCAACGATGAGAGGAACACCGTGCTTATGAGCAGCGTTTGCAAATCTCTCTATATCAAATACGATAAGTGCAGGGTTTGCGATAGTCTCGCCAAATACAGCCTTGGTGTTTGGCTTGAATGCAGCCTCGAGCTCCTCATCTGAGCAGTCAGGATCAACGAAGGTGAAGTCGATGCCCATCTTTCTCATTGTTACATTGAAGAGGTTGAAGGTTCCACCGTAGATAGTTGAAGATGCAACGATGTGATCGCCGCAGCCTGCAATATTAAAAGTTGAGAAGAAAGAAGCAGCCTGGCCTGAACCTGTAAGCATAGCAGCAGTACCGCCCTCAAGAGCAGCAATCTTGGCAGCTACGTTGTCGCAGGTAGGATTCTGAAGTCTTGAATAGAAGTATCCGCTAGCCTCGAGATCGAAAAGCTTGCCCATATCTTCGCTTGTATCATATTTAAAGGTTGTGCTCTGCACGATAGGCAGAAGTCTTGATTCGCCGTTCTTTGGAGCATATCCGGCATGAATACTGAGTGTTTCTCTTTCCATTGTAATTACCTCCATATATTTTCGTTATTAGAATACACTTATTATAGCAATAGTCTTGGCCTATAGCGTTATAGTAAATAATAATATTCAGATATAGGTTGAGGCTATAACAGGGCGGGCGCCATATTTTATGGAAGAATCGGTGCTTTATACATACAAAATATTGTGGTTTCACAACAAATTCACAACAAGTCCGTAACAAATGTAACAAAAATGTAATATTTTGCTTGACATAAGATTATGAATGTGGTTTAATGTGCATTGCAGGTTGATAATCTGTTACAAAAATATTACGGATGGTTTGTATGAGAAAAAAGATAATTCCTGTATTATCACTGGCAGCTGTTCTTGCATTTTCACAGGCAGGCAGCATATATGCAGCAGAGGATAAGACAGAAACACAGGTTTCCGACGAAGAGAAAAAGGAAGAGACCGAAGGAATAGAGAAAGAAGATTATTACGATGTTATGAGAGCAAATATGCCGGCCGGCAGCTACGGTTCAGGCGGATATCTTGCAGAGGACTACTGGTCATGCGCAGGATGGGCAGCTCATGTAATATATGTTTCGGCGCTTGCCGGTGCATTTGACGGTTACGTTCCTGAATATGGAAATACAGCAACCGCTTCTGCAGGAGGACTTGAGTCCTTCATGAGAAATGATGAGCATTTTGAGCTTGTAAGATTCTACAATGACGACTGTGCTTCAGACGCAAGACAGGATCTTAACGAGAAGACAGCAGATGGTACTATCAAAGCCGGCGACATCATCGTTTATCTCAGCTGGGGTGCTTCCGAGGGAGGCAGCTACGGCAGAGAGCATGTTTCGATAATCACTGACGGTTTGTTTACCGGCACAACAGATACATATACTGATTACGGTGAGGAGAGATGGCCGAGCGACCTTGTTGGCGAGCCGACCGTTGCAAATTCACTGAATTACAGCTACGGTACTGAATTCGATACACCTGCAAATGCATTCTTCGAGGTTGGACAGGCTTCAGGATATGTTGTTTACAGAGTGGTTTATGAGAAAGAGGAGCCTTTCGAGATTCCTTACCATGATGACAGGATCGTCGGAGCTGAGAAGTGCATAGAGTCTGAGGAGGCTGCTGCTGAGGTTGTGGATGAAAGATCAGCGCTCCAGGTCGTTACAGATGCACGCACAAATTAATAAATGATATTTGGTCCCCGCATGGCATTACTGAGGAAGTATGTCATGCGGGTTTTCACTGTGACGAAATGAGTCCGAAGGATTCATGAGTGTATTAAAAGTCAGTTGTAGGAATATATATAATGGAGTATTATATTCATTAGGAAAATATACAGGAGGGTTACCAGTATGAACAGATTCAGATTACCATATCATCTTATCGTTGAGGAAGGCATATTCGCGAAGATTCCGGAGGTTATGAATGACGTTATTCCGGACATTCACGACAAGAAGACCATCCTCGTAACAGAGGAAAACCTTAAGGGAATATTTGAAAATATACTTAATGAGATCTCGGCCGACTTCAAGGAGATCGAGCTATATCTCATTAAGGAGGCAAGCTACGATGCAGCAGTAGCACTTGCAAAATACATCACAATGAACGATATTGCTATAGTTATCGGCTTCGGCGGCGGTACAGTTCTTGATCTGGCGAAGTTTGCGGCATTTGTAAGTAAGACGAAGCTTATCTCGCTTCCGACGACTCTCAGTAATGACAGCCTTGCTTCACCGGTTGCAGTTCTCGGAACTGAGGGTAAGGCAAGAAAGACCTTTAAATGCACGATCCCTGATGCGATCATTGTTGACGTGAACGTTATCATGAGTGCGCCGGACAGACAGCTTCTTGCTGGTATCGGTGATACCATCAGCAAATACACCGCCCTCAACGACTGGAAGATCGCCTTCGCAAAGGGTAAGGAATATGTTGATGATTTTGCATATATGATATCGAAGATGGCCTTTAACTCAATCTGCTACAATGACCAGAAGGAGCTGAAGAGTAAGGACTTCATTAAGAGACTTACACAGGCTCTCGTTATGGGCGGACTTGCGATGGAGATAACAGGTTCCTCAAGACCGAGCAGCGGTTCTGAGCATCTGTTCTGCCACGCTCTTGAAGAGAATTTCAGCGAGCAGGTTAACGTTCCTCACGGAATAGCAGTTGCGATGGGAAGCTACTGTGCATGCATCTTCCAGAACAGAAATATTGCCAAGATCACGAAGGTTCTTAAGGACTATAACATCCCGATTAAACCGTCAGATTGGAAGATCACCAGAGAAATATTTATTGGCGCATGGCAGCAGGCATCTGCAACAAGAGTCGACAGATATACCATCCTTAATGAAACAGACCTTTCCGATGAGAGACTCGGCAAGCTTTATGATGAGATGGAATTGGTATTTTAAGGCGGCAGGGGAATGAATATGAAACTAAGCGAAAATGAACAGATCCGGCAGATAATATATGAAGTTGAGAAAGCCGTAACCGGAAAAAGAGAATGCATAATGAAGGTATTTGCTTCTATTCTTGCCGGAGGACATATACTTCTCGAGGATGTGCCGGGTGTAGGTAAGACAACACTTGCAGTTGCCTTCTCAAAGGCGCTTTCTCTAAGTACAAGAAGAGTTCAGTTTACTCCGGATGTACTTCCGTCGGATATTCTGGGCTTCAGTATGTATGATAAGAAAAGTGACGAGTTTGTTTATCGTCCGGGAAGCATTATGTGCAATCTGTTCCTGGCTGATGAGATCAACCGTACTTCACCAAAGACACAGTCAGCTCTCCTTGAGGTAATGGAGGAGGGGATGGTTACGGTTGATGGATATTCCTATAAGGTCCCGGAGCCTTTTATTGTCATAGCAACGCAGAATCCGAAAGGAAGCGCCGGAACACAGCTTCTTCCGGAATCCCAGCTTGACAGATTTATGATATGTATGAGTCTCGGATATCCGGATGAGGAGTCTGAGCTTATGATACTGAAAAATAAGGCTGCAGATATATCTGCAGAAAGTGTTAAGCCTGTTATCTCAGCAGGACAGCTTATGGAAATGATCAACGGAGTATCGGGAATCTATATTCATGATCAGGTGTATTCATATATGGTGAGGCTTATGAAGGCGACCAGAGAGAACGAATATATAGAGCTGGGAGTCAGTCCGAGAGGAACCATTGCAATGAGCAGGATAGTGAGGGCCTGGGCATTTCTTCAGGGAAGAGAATACGTTATTCCGGGAGATGTTTCGGATCTGTTTATGGATATTGCCAAACACAGGATAGTACTCAGTACAAGAGCCAGAGCCACAAGAGTTACCGAGGAGGAGGTTCTCTCAGATATTTTGAAGACCGTAAATACACCTTCGGTTTCCGGTGGAAAAAAGAGAAGAAAACCGGAGAAGCAGAGTTAAGCTTACGGAGAGGATTAAGTATTGATCAGCTTTATTATAGCAATTATAGTAATTGCATGTATTGCATATATGTCACTGATTTATGAGAGTACATCGCTTGTGCGCTTTTGTGTTGCAGGAGCGATGTTTCTTGTTGTGGCATTTGTCTATCTCATGATCAGAAGAAAAATGATCAAATGCAGGATAAATGCTCCTATAACCCTTGTTGATGCCAATAAAACTATAAATCTTCGTGTCATGGTCAGAAATAACAGCAGGATGATAACTGATAAGATCAAATTACAGATCAGATACAGTGATACAAGAAAGATCAGAAAAAAATGGATCAGTCTGTTTATAGCAAAGTATGGTGAAAATGAATTCACGATTCCGGTCATGCTTACCGATGCCGGGTATTATGAGTTTGAGGTCCATAAATGCCATATATATGACAGGCTGGGTCTGTTCTATATCAGCAAGAGATTTTCGTCGTCTGCCGGACTTATGGTACTTCCGGAGCCAAAAGATATTACGCTTAGGCTGGGAGAAAGGATAAGAGATTTTTACGGGGATTCAGATATTTATGATGATGTAAGACCCGGGAAGGACAGCGGGCAGATATTTGATATACGTGAGTTTCGTGATGGTGATAAGGTTCAGCGTATCAATTGGAAGCTTTCTGCCAAGAAGGGCTGTCTTTTGGTCAGAGAAGACAGTCAGCCTAAGGCGTGCCCGGTGATACTGTTTTTCTCGGTCAGAAGGATCGGGGATAAGGGCTACAGAGCCGATGCTTACTCGAAAGCTTTAGAGAGTATCTCAAGTATTTCTTTTGCGCTTATGGATAAGGGTTGTCCGCATTTTATGGTATGGAATTCCAAAAGCAGAAATACGCTTATCAGGGTCAGAGTTGATGATGAGGAGAGTTTCTTTCTTGCGATGACCGGTGCCATGGCTGATTCTGTTTTTCAGGAATATGAAGATATGAAGCAGGTATACAGAGAAAAGTATCGTGGCGAGATATATGTCAGTGAGATTTATCTGAAGAATGATAAGCTCATGATGGATGGTGAAAGCGTTACGGACGGTGAGATAATATTCAAATAAAATGATCTGAAAACGGCGTCTTACCTGATTTCATCGGGAGATAGGTGGAAATAATGAAAAGCAGTGTTGTCTGGAAAAGTTCAAACAGAAGTCATGGTTTTGTCGGGGCCTTTATGAATGGATGCTATACCTCGGCAATTACGATACTTTGCTTTTTTTCGACTTTCTTTGCTCTGAAGAGTTTAAGTCGGGGAATATATATGAGGCAGAGAGAGATAATAGCAGTTTGTCTTTTTCTGGCTTTTTTTTCACTTGTCTTTAGTGTGATCACCGGTATAACAGGAATGAGAGGCAGGGCATCAATGATCATTTCCGCAATTATCATTTACATGTCATCTGCTGCCGTTATGCTTCTCTATTATGTCAGAATACCAAAGGAAGAAATCTCTTTGGGCAGAGCATTTTTAGAGATGATATTTGATGATAAAGTTGATCAGGCAACCTATCATCTGTACAGAAGATACAGATATGAATATCTGATCAGTGCATCAAAGCTTATGGCATTATATTTCACGACGGCGATACTGCTGTTTTTCGCGGTATCTGTACTGATCAGAAAATATTTCCTTCTGGCCGTACTTCCCATCGCGGCATCCATAACAACTTTTGTTTATGGGTATTCACCGGATTATAAGGTTTTTATTCTTATAATACTCCTGGCTGCATTTATTAAACTAATAAATACAGAAACAGATAAGCGGCTTTTGCAGGTGGAAGATCACCTGAAGAAAGGGCTGTACATAAAGAAAAATCTAAACAGTATTGTTGGAATCATCGTTATCATCCTGCTGCTTTTTGTAACCATACCTTTATCAAAAAAACCGGAACAGCTTATGAGGAAAAATGCCGGCAGGGTGAGAGATTTTCAGAAGAGAATTGAAAACAGACTGAAGGGTTATACGGTAAGCAAAGATTATTCAAATACCCGCAGGGTCAGTAATGATACACCAAGTGATACTGGAAGAGAGGTTTTGAGCCTGAGTATGTCTGATGCTTGTGAAGGTGATATTTACCTGAAGGATTTCAGCGCTATGGAATATAGCACCGGTGAATGGAAGCTTGATGAGATGCTCTTTGAAGAAAAACTTCCTCATACGCTGAGGGCTTATGATGTGAGGAGGATACTTACAGGAAGAATATACAAATATTATAATGATAATGCATCAAATATGCTTACGAATATCACTATAAGCTACAGGAGTAAAGCTACATCCTGCGCACTGCCGTATTTTTATGATCCTTATTCCTTTGATAAAGGATATTATATATCCGAAGACACGGTCGTGAAGGATAAAAAGAATAAGGATTATACAGTCTGTGCAGTAAGGTATAATAATATCACACTTAATGATGTCATAAACTACGATGAAGCTTACCTTAATTCTTATATTCCCTATGAGATGAGTGATATGGAAAGAGAATTCTGGCTATGGTATAATGACTATGTTTATGAGTATTATACCACGGTTCCGAATGAACTGAATCCGTACATGGAAGATATTGTAAGCAGCAGTACTCAGCTTCAGTATTATGCAGAAGAATTATATAATATCAGGTCAATAGTTGAGGAGAATGAATTATATGATATCAATATCTCAGCCTTATCGGCATATATCAATGAAAACCGAATGTGTGTGGCCGAGTATGTAGCGGGAGTTCTTAAGGGCAGATTCGAGTATAGTAAAAAACCGGGCAGAATCCCATCGGGAGAGGATCCGGTGGAGTATTTCCTTACAGATGGTAAGAAGGGATATTGTACCCATTTTGCATCGGCGGGTGCTATGATCCTGAGAAAGCTTGGAATACCTGCACGATATGTATCAGGCTACAGGGTTGATTATAGTAGTATCAAAGAGGACAGTAACGGCAATTATACAGCTTCGGTTACTGACAGTGATGCTCATGCGTGGGTTGAAGTATATTTAAATGATATTGGCTGGGTCCCGGTGGAAATGACACCCGGAATGAATGATACTATAAGAAGAACAAACAGTAATACCGGAACTGATCTGACTGAGGAGAAAACTACTGTTGTGACGGCAGTTACCGAAAAAACATCAACTACAGAGTCTGTTACCGGCAAAACGCAGGGCAGAACTACCGAAATTGATTCAACAGACATGACCAAAGATATAAATAACGAGAATACAGGTGAGAAGGGTGATTCCGGAAAGTCTGAAAGGCGTTTGACGTCTTCGGAATATATACTCATCACTGTTATCATTTTACTGCTTCTTACATTTGCAGCGGTTTGTGTCATGATATATAAGTTAAAACAGAAAAATAGTATTGATAAAGCGTTAAAAGAGGGCTTTATCGGGCCGGAAGGCAGGGAGAATCTTCTGTATTTGAATCATAAGACGGAACAGATTATGCGACGAAAGAATAAAACAGGCAGAAGAAGGCTTTCTGATGAAGAGTACAAAAAAGAGCTTATCACCGCATTTCCGGAAATAGGTGATGATACTTGGGGAAAATATCTGGAAATCCTGCAGCGTCTGAATTATACAAATGACTGTCTGGAGGAGAGTAATGCGGAAGAGGCAAATATCTGCAGTAGAATATTTAACAGTATACTGAGGAGGTAATGTGTTATGGAAAAATATATAATGGCGCTTGACGCGGGAACAACAAGCAACAGAGCCATACTCTTCGATAAGAATGGTAAGATCGTTTCCGTGGCGCAGAGGGAGTTTACACAAATATATCCGCAGCCGGGCTGGGTTGAGCATGACGCGAACGAGATATGGTCATCGATGCTTGGAGTAGCGGTTGAAACGATGGCGAGGGCAGGCACCTCAGCCGAAAATATAGCCGGTATAGGCATAACAAACCAGCGTGAGACAACGATAGTCTGGGACAAAGAGACCGGCGAACCAATCTACAATGCCATTGTGTGGCAGTGCCGCAGGACTGCGGAATACTGCGATTCTTTAAAGAAGAAGGGCCTCGAAGAGATGATACGCTCGAAGACAGGCCTTGTTATAGACGCATATTTCTCGGCAACCAAGCTCAGATGGATACTGGAAAATGTTCCCGGGGCCAGGGAGAGAGCCGAGAAGGGCGAGCTTCTCTTCGGAACGGTTGACACCTGGCTCATCTGGAAGCTGACTAAGGGCAGAGTTCACGTGACCGACTATTCTAACGCATCCCGCACCATGATGTTCAACATCGTTGATCTGAAGTGGGACGAGGATATACTTCGCGAGCTGGACATTCCGATGTCTATGCTTCCTGAAGTTAAGGACAGCAGCGAGGTCTACGGACTTGCAAGTAAGCACCTTCTTGGAAGAGAGGTTCCGATAGCCGGAATCGCAGGTGATCAGCAGGCGGCTCTCTTCGGCCAGCAGTGCTGGGAGAAGGGCAACGCAAAAAATACATATGGTACAGGCTGTTTCCTGTTGATGAATACCGGAGACAAACCTGTATTTTCAAATAATGGACTAGTAACGACCATCGCCTGGGGGCTTGGTGGAAAGGTACAGTATGCGCTGGAGGGCTCTGTATTTATTGCGGGCGCGTCGATACAGTGGCTCCGCGATGAGATGAAGCTTATCGATAGTGCGGAGGATTCTGAATATATGGCGCAGAAGGTGCCGGATACCAACGGCTGCTATGTTGTGCCGGCCTTCACGGGACTGGGCGCTCCTTACTGGAACCAGTACGCCAGAGGCGCGATCGTCGGAATAACCAGAGGTGTTAATAAATATCACATTATCCGGGCAACCCTTGAATCGATAGCCTATGAGACGCAGGATGTCCTTACAGCTATGGAGAAGGACACCGGTCTTAAGCTCAGTGAGCTCAGGGTTGACGGTGGTGCTTCCGCAAATAACTTCCTGCTTCAGACCGAGGCAGATCTTATAAATGCAACGGTCATCAGACCGGGCTGTCTTGAGAGTACTGCCATGGGCGCTGCATTTCTTGCAGGTCTCGCGGTCGGATACTGGGAGTCGAGGGACGAGCTCCGGACCGTCCTCAGTATCGACAGGGTATTTAATCCGGTGATAAGTGAAGAGGAGAGAGAGAAGAAGCTTTCCGGCTGGAAGAAAGCAGTCGAAAGAAGCTTCGACTGGGCTGAATAAAAATAACGTGGCAGGGACAAACCTTGCCACGTTTTCGTATTTAAGAACAGTTCTTACAGCTGACTCTCTTAAACTCATTTTTAATTTCATTCTTATATTCTTCAGGTATCTTTCCGCGGATGATCCAGTCGATCACTCTGTCACAGGCGTGGCTGTCAATCTTCTCAAAGTTGTTTTCGATATATTCCTCAACCTTTTCATATTCAAAATCCTCTGCTCTGATGGCCGCGCACATTTCTTCAAAGGTTTCGGTGATCTTACCCGGAACATTTGTCCTGTAATCTCTATGGAAACCGCGGCTGTTTGAGTAGCCGTCGATATCAAAAGCGAAGAACAGTATAGGCTTTCTCATAAGAGAAAACTCGTAGATATTGGAAGAATAATCAGTTATCAGCAGGTCTGTAACATAGAACAGGTCATTAATGTTTGGATAACCTGAGATATCAAACATCCTGTCACGGTATTCTTCCGGAATAGGAACCGGCTTTGAAACGAAGGGATGCATCTTAAATACAAATACTGAATCAGTTTCCTCGGCGACCTTGTACATCTCATCAAAGTCAAGCTTCTTGTACGGATAGTAGGCGTGCTTTTTATTTGCGCCTCTATAGGTGGGAGCAAAAAGAATGACGCGCTTACTCAGTATCGGATAATCCTTCAGAAGCTTTTTCTTTGTTTTTGCCTGATAAGCTTTATCAAGGTATTTGTCAAGTCTTGGCATTCCGGCGGGAAGGACCATGGAATCATTTATACCCCAAACCTCGGAGAAGAAATGACGTATGTTTCGCGAACCGGTTATACCGTAATCATACTGTCTGTGTCCTGAAACAGGAGCGGGAGAGGCATTCATACCGAATCTGCTGTAGCCCGTTGATTTAAAGCCTGCACCGGCGTGCCATATCTGTGTTATGGTTGCACCCTTTATAGTAAGCCAGTCAGTTGTCTGGCTGTGATCATCCAGAAATATATAATCAGCTTTTGCAAGCTTCTTAAGCGTCTTCATCCAATGTGCGAAGCTGTAATGCTTTGTGGTTACGGCACGCAGGCTTTCTTCGGGTTTATAGCCGGCGCGGATAAGACCGTCCTTCAAAGCGGCCATATTTGATCCCATTTCTTCGCTCTGATCACTGAAAAGGAGTATATTTTTTTCTTTATGCTTAGAAAGCTTTCTATATTTGAAATAATCAAAGTTATAGACGGTGCGCAGGACTGCTTTGGCAATCCTGTGCCTTCTGCGTTCCAGCCGTGTTTTGATCTTTATCCGCTTTTTTATATCAGTTCTTTGACCATCGGATGATGTGAAGGAGAAAACGTCGTTATCGTAAAAGTCCACTCTGTATTCTCTCTCTGAGTGGAAATATATGAACCTTTTATTATCCTCGGTAATATCCCTGTTCTCCGGAGAAAAGTACCTAATGAAGCCGTCTGATGTGCTTGAGGAAGCTGGTGTTCCCAGAGGGCCTGCGTTGTCGTAGGAGATATGATATGTACCGAGAGGAAGCATCCTGCAATTGCCGGGATTTGTGATGTTCAGCTTATACAGACCTTCAGAGTGCTTAAGAAGATATGCTTTATATGAACAATCGGAATTAATGATATAAGGAAAAAACCTCTCAGATGTGACAGGTTTTATTTCGAAGAATATCCACATTCTGTCCCAATATATATTTGAAATTATATATTTGTCATTAGTGCTCATAATTATCTCCGGTAGATATAGCAGACGTGTCTTAGGTTATAGGTGCTTCTTTCTATGCAACATTAAGCTATATTGTATATACTTATCAATATGAATGCAAGTTTATAAAACTATTTTTGATTTTGTTACGCTTTTGTTGCGCTTAGGGTGATATTATCCATTTAGATAAAAAAGATAAACCGTTGCACAAAAGATAAGGAGTGCAGGTAAGGAGGAAAATATGCCGTTAACAAATAATCAGAAAATAAAGTTTAAGACGAATGTTGATGAATTCGTTGAGAAAAAGAGATATGAAAGCCTTATTGCAACTCTCGGACCTAAGGGGAAGGTTACGCAGGATATAAAGCTCTATAACGAATACAATGCAATCGAAATGGATATTCCTAAGGGAATGGATGAGAAGCTTGTTACGGCAATAATCATTGGAGCTATGATGGATCCGAATGTAGATGGAATGGATGATTATCAGCTGACCGGATCTAATCCTGATGTCAGGAAAGTTGTGGAATCAAATCAGAATTACGTTATCGATAACGTGACCAAGAGTGACAGCAGAACACACCTTATGGAGCCTATTATCGTAGGGGCCAGAAAGAAGGCTAAGGCTGCGCTTGAAGCATTTAAACGAAATGATCCCGAACCTGCGAAGGAGCTTCTTCAGAACTTTATAGATTTTGAGGCAGGAAATGTTGACACAGTCAGATTTATAAATACAAGAGCAGCATATCTGGGAAATTATGACCAGGCACTTTTGAGCAGTAGGGAGGGTCTGGCTCTTGCGGCTGAGATTATGGGCAAGGAGCCTTTAAATGTCATGCCGAAAATAGCAACACCTATCCAGGTTGCAAAGCTTAAGTGCTACGATGAAGAGGTTAAGGCTCTTCATGATGCGGGAAACAAGAGACATAGTCTCGTCAATGATCTGAATATGCTTTCGAAGAATATTAAGGCTGAAAAGGCAGCTGATCTTCTGTTCGACCTCTATATAGCAAACATAAATGTTCAGATGCACGATAGAGAAAGAAAAGTGGCAAATGATCTCTTTTATGGTTATATAACGCAGCTTGGCGGACCTGACGGAAGATCTGATGAGTTAGATGAACAGACAAAGATCGGAAGACTGATGGATAACCATAGAGAGCTTCATACTGCCAGTGCTGATATGGTCTATTCAGTTAAGAAGTATAATATTTCAAATATTGAAGCGATCCTTGCGTCGCCGGGCGGATATGATAAGCTTAAGCGCCTCTATATTTCTTCAATCAAAAAGTCTCCTGAATATGCGGCGATAGTAAATGCCAATAATCAGCTTGAGATGATCGAGGCAATAAACACTGCCGAGTCAGTCTGCTCCGCAAATATTACAGAGAAGTTCCCAAATGTTAAGCTTCCGGATATGGCTTCTGCCATGAATAAAGAGCAGAATGAAAAGCTGAGTAAAGATATCAAAACAACCAGAGCTCAGATCGAAAAGAATATGGCTGATTACATCAAGAAGAATAACGTTGCAAATGCTCTATATATGGTCGGAGTTACACCTGAAGTCATGAAAAACAATGCGACTATGATCGATGAGCTTGTTAGTAACATTAAGGGCGTTAATTATAGAGGCGGATCACAGAACTTCAAGGATATGTATGAGGCGCTGAAGAACTTCAGAGACTATGCAAAGAGCCTTGGTGAGAGTGGAAAGAATCCTACTGCCGCAGAGATGCAGGAGTATATCAACTTGGGACAGAAGGTAAGTGATCTTACTTCTAAGTATCTTGATAATAAGACGAAGACCAATTCTGATTATGCAAGAAGCAGAGTTATTCAGGCGCGTAAGCTTAAGAAATACCTTGTAGTAAACCTCACTTCTGCAAAGGAGATCAAGGAGAAATGCCTAAGGAACGATCTCGGAGATATGTATGATGAATATAAAGCCTTCGATAAATATGACATTCAGAATAATAAGGAACAGAATTTAGCCTTCAGGTCAGGAATCTACAAGCCGGACAGACAGATACCTCGCGGAAGCGCCGGCTACAGCACGGCAAGATCGGCTGTTCAGTCAACTGCATTAATGGCACTCGCGGTTACGGGCAAATATTCTATCGACGATCTTTTGGATGCTGATAAGTTCGTAAATGAAAAAACAGCTATGTTTGATCAGGTTACAAAGAAGATGGCATATAATACTCCGGAGAATCAGAAGTGGCTGGCAGAGATGATGGTCAAGGGTATGGAAAAGACCAAAGTCATGATAGATGAGAAGCTGAAGACTTTTGATCTTAACAATCCTAAGGTATTTGATAGTGATATATTCAGGAAGATAGAAGCACTTCAGCTCTACAGAACCGATATCTGGCAGGAAGTTGAGCATTGTAAGGATGCGGTACCGGAGGTTGCAAAGTCTGTCCATAATGATTTTACAACATATAAGAATTACTCTGACAAGCTGAAATCCGATATTGGAGTTATCGGAAATATTAAGGCAGGCAGAGATGATATGAATAAAGCTATCCAGCGTTTTGTTGAGAATCCTCTTCCTGAGCGGGAAGATATGACGAACAATCTGATTGGTAAAATCATAACGAATGCGTTTGCAATTGAGATGAACAAGAAAGCACTTAGGGATAAGCTGAAGAGTGCAGAGGGTAAGAGCTACTCCGAACTTAATAATAGAATGGAAGCAGGATATCTTAATTACGCAGAGCTTATGTTTAAAGATAAGGCTATGACAAGGCTTGAGAATGTGTACAAGAAGCATCCTGACCTTCTGAAGGAGCATATCGGAGCTATCATGAGTGGAGAGTATTTTAAGGATATTTCCATTAAGATAGATCCATCAAAGCCTGATCCAATTGAGATTAGCGGAATAGATAAGCTGATAAGTAATGTTAAGTCTGCGGAATTTATGAAGGATGCCGAGGCTGCAACAAAAAGGCTTGAGACCGGAAAATATAAGAATCATGAGGATTACTACAAAGACAGTTCGCTTGCTATCGTAGGCGGTATCTATAAGCTTACCGGAAATCTCCCGAAGAAGACTGAGACTGGCAAGCAGATCTCGCTTGAGGAATTTTCTGAAAAGAATTATAAGAGCCCTGAGTTTAGAAAGTCGCTTAAGAGCAGCAGGCAGCCGGGCAAGAACAAGAATCCGAAGACTGTTGCTGCAATTGCGAAGGATCCTGCAAAGCTTCGTAAGATTATTGAGACCAATAACAAGCATGAGATGGAGAGACAGAAGGCAAACGGTCCTGAGGTTCTTAAAGATAATTCTGCAGGTCGCCAGAGAAAGAATGTGGTAACAGGAAAAAAGATGGGAAAAAATAAATAGCTCTAAAAAAACCGGAGATTTTCTGATATCTCCGGTTTTTTGTTGCACTTTTGTTGCGTTTGGTGTGGTAAAGTAGTCACATGAGAGGAACAAAAAGGATATATTTGTTCTAGTATTAGTTAATTAAAGATTCTATATATATCAGGAGGAAATACCTATGAAGGAAGTAGAAGAGCAGATCGTTGAAGAAAAGAAAAGTGGTGTAGAGACAGAGCCGTTTGATCTTGAAGCGCCGGGTATTGATGCTTATTTTGGTACAAAAAAGCAGAGAGAAGATATTGGAAAACAGATGCTTAGGGGATATGATGCCCAGAAGACAATGATTGATAAGGCTTTGTTTTTTATTTATAATGAGATGAAGAACTCAGTTACCGTGGCGGATATCGATCCTAATTACCCAGGTGCGACTATTCATGTGAATAAGAATCTTCCGGAGGAGGAAAAGCAGAGGCTTGTTGCTGATGCACAGAAGAGCTTTGATGAAGCGCTCCTTAAGAGAGAAGCTCTCGGTATAAGCAAAACAACGAATACATCTCCTGAGGATGAGAAGGCTTCTGAGGATCTTGCGAAGAAATTCTTTAAGGATTTTGTTGGTGACGGATCAAGAAAGACTATTGTTGAGAACTACAAGCAGTTCCAGCTTATCAATTCATATATTGAATACATTACGGGAATTGAATATAAGAAGAATCTTGATGAGCTTAAAAAGAAGGATCCTAACGATCCGCTTAATGAGAAGAAGGCTGCTTATTTAACCTCATATCGTAAGTCGACGATGGTAAATCTTCTGGGTTCCGCCAAGAGTGGTGCAGATTCACAGATAGCTATGTATCTTATTCCTGATGCACAGGATCCAGCCGGAATAGGTGAGCAGATGTTCAAAAATCTGAAGTTTAACAATCAGATGAAGCTCTCAGCCTACCTCAAGAGTATGGGTCTTACCGAATATGAAAAGAAGCTTTATCTCAGCAGGAACGGCTGGAAAGAAGATGATAATGTTTATGAGGTATTCTCGAGAAGCGTTGAAGAAAAAGGGATAGAGGTAACTCGTAATAATGTCCTTGCTGAAATAAAGAAAGATTATGCTGAGACATATGGAACAAGTATACTTGATGAGCTTGTTGGTACACCGGCCTCTTTCTTTGATCAGAATTTTGACCAGACCTTAATGGATATGGAGGATCTTGCAACTCTGCTTAAGTATAATGAGGCAGAGAAGGCGGCTCTCTTTAAGGAACTGAATGCAAAACCGGAAGATTTTGCATTTGGTATATTTGTGAATAAACTTAACAGTGATGAAGAATTCAAGGAAAAGTTAAAGCAGAGGAAGCTGGAGAAGGGAATGTCTCCTGAAGAAGCCGTCCTTATAACAGGGGATGACTACAAACAGTACTTGAAGGATTTTATAACAGATGAAACCAACAGATTCTTATTCGATGAATATCCTAGCAGGGACAAGGTTACTATAGAAAAATATCTTGCAACAATAGGCTATGACAAGGATGAGATAAAAGCATATACTACCAGGAAAAATGTTCCACCGGAAGTTCCGGCAATGACCGTGATGAAAATGGAATATATGAAAACACTTGGCCCTGCGGAAGTACAGAATTTTAATACGATGTCGGTAGCAGAGGCAGATAAGCTGGTGGCTAAGTTTGCAGCTGACTTCATGAATAAGGAAAGAAACAGACTTAAGGCTGAAGGCAGGAAAAAGGTGTATTTGAATAAGGGCTTTGAGATGAGAGAAGAGTTCAATGATTCTCTTGAATTAGAGTCTGAAAAGGAAATACATAATCTCGGCGTCAAGATGCTCGCGAATGAGGGCGTAAGTCCTAAGACAAATCCTACAAAGCCTGAAGATATTGCTTATAAAGAATGGGCTGATACTGTAGCAGACCCGATGTTTAAAGAGAAATACTATACAGATATCGTTCAGAGCTACGGTGTAGTAAGATCCAAGGTGATGAGCGGTCAGGAACTTGGTATCATGAAGGAGAAGGTTGTTGAGAGATTCTATGATGCCAATGTTTCAAATATTGATATAACACTCCTTAAGGGTATCAGGGTGGCACTTGAAGCAACAAAGGGCGGCTATGGTACAGGCCATAAGGACTCAGAAAAGTTTAATGAGATGCTGGACGCCCTTAAGAAATTTGAGAATAAGCTTGCTACGAATGAAACAAAGGGACTTAATGATGCCAGGGAGAAGCTTATTCTGAAATGTAAGAATTATGTGTCAGGCAGAGAGGATGTCAGAAAAGCTGATTACGGTAATGACAGATTTGATGCGGCATCTACGGTTCTTTACAGCATACTGCCAAAGGACGAATTCGCCAGATGGGCTACAGCTGTAAACGCTAATCGTAAATCAGATAAGATTACCTGGGCAAGATGTCAGGAGAAGCAGGCGGCATACTTAATCGCTCAGCAGAATAGAGAGATAAAGGCACAGAACCTTGCGGCTGACAGCAGAGTTTCTAAGTCTATGGAATATGCCAGGAGAATGAGCAGAGTTGAGAAGCTCTATGGAAAGAGACCAACATTTGATGATAAGTTTGATGGTGTATTTAGCCGAGAAGAGTTTGCCGAGAAGTTTAAGGCAATCGGAGAAAAAGAAGATTTCGTAACTATAGGGGCATCGCCTGCAGGCGGAAATCTTTCGGATCAGGACTTCTCTGCACTGGTATTTGCAGGAACTGTTACTCCGGAAGTAGCGGCTGAGGACAGACGATACAGAGAATTCTTTGAGGATAAGATCCTTCTTACCGGCAAGGATTATACAACAGAGCTTGCCAAGAATCCGGTTCCGGAGGAATGCAGTAAGCATCTGGACGTGATCGCAGGAGGAAGAAATGCGGCTATAAATGCGATGAATGAATATGCAGCAGGCAACAAGCATCCGCTTGCACATATACTTGCAGCAGGTATCAGATTTGCGGCCGCATGCGGAAGAGCTATGGATAAGATGAATGAAGACATCTTTATGCATAGTGAGATGGGCGCAAGAATGCTCGGTATGCTTGAAAGAGATGACGAGCTTAGAAAATATACCGAGAAGAATTATGTCGGAGCTTTTAAGGACGATATTAATCAGCTTAAGAGCATGACTGCAATGTCCGATATATATCTTAAGGCGGAAAATGCGCGCAAGTTCATAAACAAGGTTAAGGATGATCCTGAGAAGGCAAGGAGTCTTGACAGGCAGACTAAAGAGAAGCTTATGACAGATATTCTCGTCAAGAGACTTGTGGAGGACTGCTCTAAACAATACAGACTGACAAGAGAAAAGAATCCTACTTACGCTAATAAGATCAAGCTCTACCAGAAGAATTATAATATCGCTCAGACAGAGCTTGTTAAGAAGGGATTCGGTGATGAAAATCATCATGCACTTTCGGCTGAGGAGTATGCAGCTGAGCAGAAGAAGATCGATGATAAGCTTAATTTACAGACAATTGTGGCCAAAGATGCCAACAGATACAATCCGGTTGTTCAGAGCCTTTCAAACAGTAAATCAGTCAACGAGCTTAGAGAAAGTGTTAAGAAGGTTGTTAAGGATTCGGGTATGGGCAAGCTTTCGATCAAGGAGATCATCAAGGAGTTCAACAGCGATAACATAGTTAAGAAGGTTGCAAGCATGTCTCAGAATACCAGAGCTGATATAGCTGAGAAGAACAGAAAGGAAGCAGAGGCAGCAAGAAAGAATGCGGCAAAGAAGGCTCAGCAGAATCCTGCTTTGTAGGGAATACGTGCTTTCAGACCGGTTTTGAAGCTTTTTTAAAAAAAATTAAAAAAAGGGTATTGACAAATAAAAACAGTTGGTATAGAATCCGTAACTGTAAAGGCAATGGCGTCTTAGAGACTTAGGTCTCTGAGGCGCTTTTTCGTTTTTTAGGGGCAATGAGGCTTCTGGAAACTTAGAAGCCTGATTAAATAAGAAAAATATTTAAAAAGGAGCGTAGGATTATGGAAAAACAAAACGTACCAGAGATATTTGGATCACTTGTATTTGATGACAGAGTCATGAGAGCAAGACTTTCTGACAAGATATATAATTCTCTCAGAAAGACAATTGATGAGAATGTTAAGCTCGATGATGACGTTGCGGAAGCAGTTGCAGTTGAAATGAGAGACTGGGCTATTGAGCACGGCGCAACACACTTCACACATTGGTTCCAGCCTCTTACAGGCGTTACTGCTGAGAAGCATGACAGCTTCATCACACCTTCACCGGATGGCGGAGTTCTGATGGAGTTCTCAGGAAAGGAGCTCATCAAGGGTGAGCCGGATGCTTCATCATTCCCATCAGGAGGACTGAGAGCAACCTTCGAGGCAAGAGGTTATACAGCATGGGATCCAACATCTTACGCTTTCATAAAGGATCATACATTATGTATTCCAACAGCCTTCTGTTCATACTCAGGAGAGGCGCTTGATAAGAAGACACCACTTCTCAGATCTATGCAGGCTCTTGACAAGCAGGCTAAGAGAATCCTTAAGCTTTTCGGTAAGGAAGTTAAATACGTTAGAACAAGCGTAGGACCGGAGCAGGAGTATTTCCTCATTGATAAGGAAATGTTCGATAAGAGACCGGATCTTGTATATACAGGAAGAACACTTTTCGGAGCAATGCCTCCAAAGGGACAGGAGCTCGATGATCACTACTTCGGAGTAATCAAGCCAAGAGTAAGCGAGTTCATGGAAGACCTCAACACTGAGCTTTGGAAGCTCGGAATCCTTGCCAAGACAGAGCATAACGAGGTTGCTCCTGCACAGCACGAGCTGGCACCTATCTTCTCAACAACAAACGTTGCAACAGATAATAACCAGCTGATGATGGAGATCATGCAGAAGGTTGCAAGACGTCATGGTATGGTTTGTCTCCTTCATGAGAAGCCATTCGCAGGCGTTAACGGATCAGGTAAGCATAACAACTGGTCAATGGCAACAGATACAGGCGTAAACCTTCTTTCGCCTGGAGATACACCTTATGAGAACGCACAGTTCCTTCTGTTCCTGGCAGCAGTTATCCAGGCAGTAGATGATTATCAGGATCTTCTGAGACTGTCAGTTGCAACAGCAGGAAACGATCACAGACTTGGTGCAAATGAAGCACCACCTGCAATCATCTCAGTATTCCTTGGCGATGAGCTTTCAGCTATCCTTGATGCAATTAAGGAAGATAAGCCATACGCAGGAACCGAGAAGGTTCAGATGAAGCTTGGTGTTGATTCGATACCTCACTTCTCTAAGGATACAACAGATAGAAACAGAACATCACCTTTCGCTTTCACAGGTAACAAGTTCGAGTTCAGATCACTTGGTTCTTCAAACAGCATCGCATGCTGCAACATCATGCTGAATGCAGCAGTTGCAGAAAGCCTGAAGCAGTATGCTGACGAACTTGAGAAGGCAGATGATTTTGAAGCAGCACTTCATGAGCTGATCAAGAGAGTTATCACAAAGCATGAGAGAATCCTCTTCAACGGTAATGGTTATGGTGAAGAGTGGATCAAGGAAGCGGTTGAAGTAAGAGGACTTTCAAATCTTAAGACAACAGCTGATGCAATGCCTCGTCTGCTTGATAAGAAGAATATGGATATGCTCATCAGCCACAAGGTATTTACAGAGGCTGAGATCCAGTCAAGATGCGAGATCATGCTTGAGAATTACTGCAAGACAGTAAATATCGAAGGCCATGCAATGGTTGAGATGGTAAGAAAGAATTACCTTCCGGCTATCGAGGGTTACCTCTACAGTCTGGCTAAGACAACATCACTTATGAAGTCAGTAAGTGACAAGGTTAAGTGCAATTACGAGACCTCGACAATGGAGAGACTTTCAGAGCTTACAGATTACATTATGGATTCTGTTCAGAAGCTTGAAGTTGCTCTTGAGGATCTGAAGTCATACGATGACATCATCGCAACTTCAGAGGCAGTTAGGGACAAGGTTATTCCTGCAATGGATACACTTAGAGGCTATGTAGATGAGGCGGAGATGCTTACATCTGAGAGATACTGGCCATTCCCAAGCTACGGCAAGCTGCTCTTCAGTGTAAATTAGGTCACGATCTTTGATCGTGATCCGAGCGAAGGCGAGGATACGCGACGCGAAGCGCGCCATGTGCGAAGCACATGCATAATTCTGCGGTAGCAGAATTATGGTACTATTAGGTCACGATCTTTGATCGTGATCCGAGCGAAGGCGAGGATATGCGACGCGAAGCGCGCCATGTGCGAAGCACATGCATAATTCTGCGGTAGCAGAATTATGGTACTATTAGGTCACGATCTT
>JAEEGF010484713.1_pt1 | contig 29377 bp, 29 predicted proteins | sample 9134171 | NCBI WGS metagenome assembly JAEEGF01 (sample SAMN16246542, study PRJNA631951) | gut metagenome | biome: gut microbiome; feature: rumen; material: AP-attached | host: Bos | place: Iran: Karaj | collected 2018-10 | reverse complement strand
CAAGTCGCCGCCACCCACAATCAGCTGGTCGGGATTGACGCCATAGGTCTTGACCAACACTTCGGCCACTACCTTGGCGCGCTGTTCACTCAACCACAGGTTTCGCTTGATGGAACCAACCTCAATATCGGCAAAGCCCTTGACAAGGAACTTCTGGTCGGGATGCGACTTGATGACCTGAGCATAGAAACCAAGGTTCAAGACGTAGGTATGCTGCAACTCGATTCGGTCTATCTGGAAGAAGGCGGCCTGAATCATGTCGCCCGAGATGACGTTGGTCGAAATCTTGTCGTCACCTCGTTCGATGAGCGACTGGAGATTATCTCCATCGGCGCCATATTCGGCATCAATGATGGGACGATTGTTGATGGTCTCGTCATAACCGATACGCTGGAAGTGAATAATCTTCGAGAACTTATAAGAGAGGCCCACCGTAGCGGCCATCTTCCACGTACTGTTCTGCGTCGTAAAGCCTTCCAGGTCATCACCTTGCCAACTGACGTTGCCGTCCAGATTGATGGAAAAACGTTGGTTGAAGTTCCAACCACCCTGCAAACCGAAGTACCACTGCGGCACCAGACAGGAACCATCGCGCTGCCCGAACTTCAAGAAGGAATAGGCGAAACCGGCACCTCCATAGACATAGGTCGTAAAGGGAGAATAGATCAACTCTCGACCCGCCACGAGGTTCATGACATTGAGCATGATAGCGCCGCGAAGGACGACGGTGGAGTATTCAATCTCTGTCCAATGGTCGGCAGAGACATACGATGACTGACCTTTTGGAGTCCACATCGTACTCATGTGGGCCGTATAGAGTTCGTGCAAATAGTGCGACCAACCTGTCTCGAATCGGACAGACCAGTAGGGATGCAAATCCTTCTTTAGACCAACTTCAAATTGGGGACCGAGGCTGAAACGCTCGGGAATATTGTTCATGGCAACACCTTGAATACCACCACGGAACTCAAAGGCCCAGTTGTCCTCCATCTTGTTGAAAGCATAATGCACACGGAGGTAACGCTTCTTGTCAGTGGTATCGTTCAGGGCATACCAGTAAAGATCTCTGATGCGCGGATCAGAAATCTTACCCATTTCCTTCTTGGTAAATGAGATGCGAGTCTTCAGTCGAGAAAGAGCATTCTCCGTGTCTTCCTCGTCTCCGTGAGTAGTCGTCTTATTAGCATTATCCTCTTTCGTGTCTGATTGTTTCTCCTGAGAAAGCGCAGCAAATGGCTCATTCTCTGACGCATTTGCTAAAATGGAGGGAAAGAATACCAACAAGAACGACCAATGGAGTAATAACTGTTTTAATTTAGTCGTTATGGAACTCATTAAAAATACCAAAAACCTGACAAAGCAAAGTAAAGATGGCTTACAAAACTTATAACCAAGGCACAAAGGTAGTAAAATATTCTAATAATCAATGGGGTAAGTAGCAGAAATCTCTTTTTTAACAAAAAATGAGCGCAAAAAATCACTTTTTTGCCATGTAGAGTTTATACAATGCTTTTACTTTCACGTCAATAGCGCACTCTTGTTCGGCCAATAATCGCGCCCTTTTTCCCATTTCGCCCAACTGTTCCGACGTGCACCGGAGACATTCATCCAATGCGCGCGACAACGACGGGACGTCAGGTCGGACCCACCAACCACAACTTCGCTCCTGCAAGCTTCGCCACGGTGTTCCCGTCGTGGTGATGACGGGCACACCGCAAGCCAATGCCTCGGCGACGATAAGACCATAATTCTCACTGTAGGAAGGCAATACAACAACATCGGCGTCGCGCAACAGTTGCCATTTCTGCTCTCCATAGACGGCACCAAGGAAGCAAACGCGGTCGTCCAATCCACCTTGGACCGCCTGTTGTTTCAACCGAGCGACGTAAGCCTCCTCGCCACTCCCTGCCACCGACAGACTGCATTCGGGAAGCTCCTTCATCGCCTCCAGGAACATCTCCAACCCCTTCTTGGGATGGATGCGGCTCATAAATAGGAACTTACGAGGAGCCTTCCACGCCGTTTTTGGCACAATCCTACGCACATCAATGCCATTTTCAACCACCTTGACATGCCGGTTCCAACCTAAGTCGAGCAGGTGCTGACGTTCCTCCGGTGCCGTTGCCACCAACCAGTCACATTGGCGAACGGCGCGTCGCTGATAGAGCCAGATAGCAGGCCATTTCTTGGTCCAATAATGGCGTCGCAGAATCCATGGTTCCAACATTCCGTGCGGCGTAAGTACCTTCCAGACAGGATGTTCGGGATGTTGCGTCGCATACCGACAAGTCCAACCGATTGCCCACGCCACCTGCGGCATCCAGCAACAGTTGAAGTGCACAACGTCGGGCTGGAGTTGTTCAAGCAACGACATCCACTCCCGCCTCATCTGTCGATAATGCCACAGACTACCCGTGATGCCATGCACCTCGCACCCCTCCAACTTCACGAAGTCGGCGGTCTGCCCCAAGGCACAGACATGCAACGTGCAGAGTTGTCCCAACGCGGGTGCCAACTGCTGCATGTAGGTGGTCGTGCCACCGTCATAAGCATTGAGCGACGGAATAAACTGAAGGACAAGCATGTATCTGGTAAAGAGTAGAGTGTAATGAGTAAAGAGTAGAGTAGTTTGCTGTCAATGGGAAACCTCAACACGCAGTATTAACACATCGTATTAACACGAACGAAGTGAGTATTAACATGAGCGCAGCGAATATTAACACTCCGTATTAACACGAAGTACTCTCTCTTCTTCGTTTCAAAGCCTCTTCCATTCGTTTGGCCATTGCCTCAGGGCCGATGTTCTGTTCAGCCCAAGAGCGGAGGGCCTCACGACGGTGTGACGACTTCTTCTCGTCCAGGAAGAACCCATAATCGTTCCACAGGAACTTAGCCAATGCGGCACTGTCCTTCGGCGAGAATATTCGTCCGCGACTGGGAGCATCGATCAGCACCGAGGCGCCACACTTGTCACTGCAATAGACCATCGTACCCTCCATAAGTGCCTCATTCACAACGGCTCCCCAACCGTCGTAGAGCGAAGGCAGGATCAAGACATGGCTCTGCGAGATAATCTGTCGTGCCGACGACATCGGCAGGGTTCCCGTGAAGGTGACAATATCTTCCAAGCCCTCTTTCTTGACCATCTTCTCCAACGAGGCATGTTCTGGTCCATCGCCCACCAACACCAGTCGGCAAGTCTTGCACGCCTCTCGGTGTTTGTGCATGAAGGTCGAAAAAGCCTTGATGATGACCTTGACATTCTTCCGTCGGTCCAACGACCCTACGAAACAGAAGTTGACGGTGTCCTTTCCGACCAAGGGGATAGGTGTACCCTCGGGACGAGGGGCAACACAATAGTCGAAAGGAACCACTTTCCACGAGCCGTTCCAGATGCGATAATACTCTTCGCAGTGGGCGCCAATGGCAAATAAGTAGTTGATATACTTGATGTAACGATAATCCTGCAACAGGAACCTCAACTTGTGCATCCAGAGCGGATACTTGAAGGTGTAAGGTGCCTCGGTAATGACGGCACGCTCAATCTCATAATCCAGACTCATCAGGAACCAGCGCTTGACATCCTTGAAAGCCGATATCCCCGAGAAAAAAGCAATGGTACGACCATTGTACGCCTCCTCCAGGAGGGTATGCACCTCCTCGTTGGAGGGCGTAACCATGATCCTGACCGGCGAATGCGTCTCGTAATGCCCCCAACCCATCATCTGTCGTGACTCGTCGGTGATGTAGGGGACGATGACCGTCACTTGGTGACGCAAGGCAAGATTCTCGATATAAGGCATCTGGTGCGGACTTACGCAATTTTGAAAAAATAATAATCTCATCGAATAGTTGTTTAATTGATTTCTCCTAAATATAGAGTGAATTGATTGTTTATATGCTATGCTGAATGGTTTATCTTTGTCGCAACTTACTGCCCGGCTGCGCCGACGTGTCGGTCTTGACAAACTTCGAGTAGAGGCTCAAGTAGAGGTGAACGCTGCTGTTGATGAGCTCATACTTGTAACGCTCACGCTTGGACAGATACTTGTTGATTGACAACGGATAATAGGGCAGTTTCTTCTCGTCGCCCGGGAAGTCCTTCACACCACAACGGCAGAAGTTACTCAACACCTGCGAGAAGAGGAAAGAGATGCGGTTGATGAAGAGGTAACGAATGGAACTCTCTATCTGCGTGTTCTCCATCGCAAAATCCCACAACCGCTGACAGATAATCAGCATGTCGGTCGATTTCTTGGGGTTGGCACTCTTCATGATGGAGCCCTCACGCTGCACGTAGTTGTAAGCCACAACGGGGTCGAAGGCGATGCGCCGTGCCTTGAAGTAAGCTCGTGGCGTAAACTCCTGATCCTCATGCAACAGACCCTCGTAGAACTTCAAGCCGTTCATCTGGAGATAACCTCGACGGTAAAGTGCAGCCCACGCAGCAGGTGGCATATCGACCTGGAGCATGAACTCCTCACCCTTCAGCGTCTTGCCCTCCGAATGGTCGGGAATAGGGTAAGGCAGGATATCGCCCTTCTCGCTCACCAACTGGAGACCGAAGCAAAGCACGTCCAAACGCCCTTTTTCGGCTTTTTCGAGCAACTTCTTCAAACTGCCAGGCTCCAGATAGTCGTCGCTGTCAACGAACCAGACATAGGTGCCGTGCGCCGCCTTCAATCCGGCATTGCGGGCAGCACTCAGACCTCGGTTCTCTTGGTTGATGATGATCCAGGGGGCAATCGGTTCGCCCGACTTCTCCTCCTCGCGGCGGAAGGCTTCGAGCACCTCCATCGAGTCATCGGGAGTACCGTCATTGACGGCAATGATCTCATAATCTTCGGCCGTAAGGCCTTGGTTTCTAATGGACGCTATACATCGTCCAAGCCATTTACTCACATTGTAAATGGGCATCACAATACTAAGTCTCATATCACACTTATGGTCTTTAATAATCGTTTAATTTGTCCTTGCACCCACGGCTCCAGTATCTTGCCCCGACACAGGGCGCGACCCACAAAGCCCAACAGGACGCACGTCACGTCGCGACGTTGCTGTCCTCGGGTGTTTTTTTTCTTCATTGCCCCCGTCGCACGCATCGTGTAATGGTACGTAGGGGTCGTTACCGACCGGATTTCTCCTGCCTCGGCCAAAAGATAGTGCAGGATGAACTCCTGGTCCTCGGCATACCGTCGCCCAAGGGTAAAACGGAGATTATGCCGTTCTATTGCCTGCCGGCGGAACATACAGCGCCACAAGTTGTAAGGCACGTCGTCGTCCTTGGCTGCATAGTGTGTCGCCGTTCCGTCCTGTTCCCAAACGTAGGGCAGGGTCAACAGCTTGACCTGGTCGGGCACTTCGCTCCAATCGAAAGGCAGAATGGGTTGTTCAACGCTGTCGTCGGCATCGACGAACCAAAGCCACTCGCCGCAAGCATGCTTCATGCCCTCATTACGCGCCGCGCTTACCCCTTGATTCTCTTGCCGATAGACCTTCACGTCAGGGAAATTTCTCTCCGCCAACCGCTCCACCGCACCGTCCGTCGAACCGTCATCGACCACAATGACCTCCTTCTCGACAGGCAGCGCAATCAGGCTCTCGATGCACGGAATCAGATACTCGCCCGCATTATAGACTGGCACAATGACCGACAGGAGCATAGACGACTGCATTTGCTGGCACATCTTTAAATACATTGGCACGGGCACCGACGATGGACCTCTGCCCGACCGTAACTCCCATGCCCACAAAGGCTTGCGTGCCCACCCAGGCACCCTCTTCCACTACGATGTCGGCCACCACCAATCCTTGATCGGCGCTATTGAGGGGCACATTTTCTTCGGCGCCACGCACATCGTGGCCCGCCGTACAGAGGTAGGCATATTGCGAGACGCAAGCATCCTTGCCCAACACCACCTGCGCCTGATTGTAACAGATGACATGCGGCCCCAGGCAAGCACCGTCGGCCAACGTTAAGTTCCACGGTGCCCACACCCGAGCCGAGGCATAGACATCACTCCGCCAACTCACCCGAGCACCGAACAACCGCAGCAACGACAGGCGCCACAGGCGAAACAACTTCGTCCCGAACGGACGGAACAGCAAGGCGCTCACCACATTCCACAAGCCGCGTCGCACCTTGATGCCCAAAGTCACTTTGTCAATATATCTTTTCTCATTCATGGTCAAAATAATTAAATCAAGCAACCTCAATCCTCTACAGAATCTCCATCGACCCACCGTTGACCCACCATCGACCCTACGCTAACCCACTATTCAGCAGGTCATGAGCACCGCATCAGCAGACATTCAGGTCCCCCGCAGCTCCCCTAAAATCAGGGACCTCTGGGCTACCTGAGGAGTTTCTCAGGCTTTCCTCATGCCCTGCTGAGTATAGGATGAACGGTAGGTCATAATAGGAACGATGACAGAGGAAAGGGATCAGCACCTCCAGAAAGGCAACAACCAACGCAACAGTTGGCGCAGGAAACACTTGAAACGCAAGGCGAAACTGTCGTTGTCGGTGCTGTAGAAAAAGCTCATGCCCTGGCCCAACGCGTGACCGCCTTTGCCCGAGATGCGTGCCTGACAGCGAAATCGGTCTTTGCAACCTGTCCGACCCCGGCTCTCACGACACACCGCCAACATGGCATCTTCGGCCAGAAACAGAGGGCGGTCGCCTTCCGCCGCAGGCTCATAATCGTGCATAAGTGGTTGATATTTCCACATATAAGCATGGAAGAATACCGTCGTCGCAAACCAATAACGGCACTCACCTACATGACCATTGATGGGCAGATGCAACCACCGATAGACATTGTGGTCCTTGCAATCGGCACGGAACAGGGCGGCGGGACGAACCTTGGCTACTTCCTGCAACAGCGCATTGATATTCAACACCTTGAGGCGACCAGTCACCTTGAAGAAACAACCTGCCTTCCGAATAGTATCGGATTTCTCAATGGCCTGGCGTATCAGCAAGGTCTCGTTGTATCCCTTGCCTCGGCTCTGGTCATATTCGTCGCCACTTGCATCGACCCACTCCACCATCGGACTATCCACCTGTCGCTGAACCACGGCAAGCGAATGGGAGTTCTCGGCAAAGACAATGCAGGGCTGCGGACCGTCGCCTAACGTCTTGATATAGAACTGCAAGGCATCGACATACATCGCTGCTCGCTCTTCGACTGAGAAGGTCGCTCCCTGCATACCCTGGGGGTCGATAGTAGCGGTCAATAAAATGGGAATCTGCTGTTCCATAGTGCCCAATTATTCTTCCTCCTCTTCCTTATATCGTTGATACTGAGCCGGTGTGATGGGGTCCTCTTTTTCCCACAAGACAGGATAGTCAGCCACCCTATCGCATTGATTGGCAGCACCTAAGACCATCCAGAGGATGACACATTGCACGGCTCCTGCCGTGATGGCATACCCCTCGACCGACATGTGGATGAAGATAGGTATCATCAGAGCCGCCATCAACTGGGCGTAGGGAGTATTCTCGTTCAACGCATAGCGTAAGGTCTTGACCAATATCGGAATAGCCACCACCATGAAACAGAGAAATCCAATCCAGCCCAACTGGGACAACAGACCGAGATAGGAACTGCCCAACTCGATGGAACCCGTACTCTCGGTATAGAAAATGTCGGCGTTCGGCAGATTGATGTCGCAACTGAAGGCCCCCACGCCTACCCAGGGACTCTCGCGTAACTCTATGATTCTCAGGTCCCAAATGGAACCTCGGGTGGCAGCCACCAGGGCATCGGCGGTATCGCTTTGGCGGCTCATGCCCTTCTGCATCATGGTACTCATGTAGGGCAGCAACTTCGGCACAGAGAAGATGAAGGCGACAAACAGAACCACAACGGCGGTAAAGAGTTTGCCCATGTTCTTGCGGAAACGGAGGTAGACCACCAGCAACGTTCCCAGCAAAGCGCAAGCCGAGGAACTGCGTGAGGCTGAGAGCAATATGACGATGAGACTTGCTAACCAACAACCGCCCCAAGTGATTCGCTCCCAGTTCTCGGTGCTTCGAAAATAGAGAGAAGAGAACCACACCATAGCCACCATGACGAACATGCCCAGGAAATTGGGGTGAGAGGTGATGCCCATATAGCCTTGAATGATACCGTCCAAGTACCTGCCCTGCCCCGTCAGATAGGTCAAGAAACTGACTACTGCCACGATGCCGCAGGCCCAAAGGACACCCATCGTCATGTGACGACGCAGACGGTTAACCAGTTGACCCTCAATCATCGGCGACACAGCTACCATCAAGAAGACGAACTGCAACAGTCGTTGCCAGGGTTTGAAGAAAGGAGGTATCTGGTTGCTTACGATGCTCAGCACGATGGCACCCAAGAAAAGGATGCACGACCAATTGAGGACACGGTCGTCGGCACCACTTCTGCTCAGCACCAACACCATGCCCAATATCATGAACAACTGGTTGGTTGGCAGGGGGGACGGCACATCCCACAGCACTTGCATGAAGGCAAAGAGCAATAAAAATGTCCCTATGGCGATGTTTCTGTTACTGAGCATAGATCCTTGAACGAAAACGATAACGATAACGAAAAAGGGGGATAACCGTTAACCCTTAAACGTTAACCCTTTACCGATTTGATAAACTTGGCAGGACAACCTCCCACCATCGTATAAGGTTCAACATCTTTGGTCACCGTGGCACCTGCTGCAACGATAGACATTTCGCCTACCGTCACACCTGGCAACACGACACATTGGGTCGAAACACTACACCCACGACCGATACGCACGATGCTGCAAGTTCCCTCGCGACTCAAGATGCGTGGTCCTTCTGGCGTAATTGGATGGAAACCAGTTATTACCGTACTCCGGCTGCCCACGATGGCTTCCGACTCAACGATGACCTTACTACCGGCATTGAGCATGAACAACACCTCATGCCCGATGAAACAGCGGTCGCCCAATTCCAGTTCGCCAATACCTTGCACCTTGACACCCTGAAAGACCTCCACCTGTTGTCCCACCTTGACTCCAGCCCACCGCAACAGTTTGGTCTTCAACTTCTGACACCCGCTGTTGGGCAACACAGCCAAGCATAGATTGACTATATATATCTTTTTGCTGCTAATCATCTTTTAGGCAAAACCTAATCTAATAAATATCGGTTAATGACGTTGACGCAGGTCATTTTTATTCTGTATATCGGCGCTCGATTTCCTCCCAATTGACTAACTGCCAGAGGGATGCGAGGTGGTCGGCACGACGGTTTTGATAGTCCAGATAATAAGCATGTTCCCAGACATCGAAGGTCAGGAGTGGAGTCAATCCTCGCTTCAACGGGTTGCCGGCATTTCCCTCCTGCACAATCTGGAGTTTACCCTCAGCATCGGCGGCCAACCATACCCAACCAGAGCCGAAAAGGGTAGCACCCTTCTGTTCAAACTCCTTGGTGAAAGCTTCGAACGACCCGAACTGTTGCTCAATGGCTGCGGCCAGTTTTCCGACTGGTTTGTTTCCCTGACGAGGGGCAGCGAACTGCATGAAATAGAGATTGTGGTTCAATATCTGTCCCGCATTGTTGAATACACCACCTTCGGAAGCGCAGACGACCTCTTCCAGCGGCTTACCTTTCAACGGACTGTCCTCCAGGAGTTTATTCAGATTATTGACGTACGTAAGCAAGTGCTTGCCATGATGGAAACCAATCGTTTGTGCCGAGATAACTGGTTCCAACGCATTGGCGCTATAAGGAAGTTCAATCAAAGTAAACTTACCATCTACAGGAAAATTCTTTATCATCATTCTGAGGTATTAGGGGTTAATAAAACTATTTGTTAAACGAATCTTTAAGTTTCCCGATTTCCCGATCCACCATCCAGCGGTACATCAGACCCTGACGGGTGTGCCAATACCAACCGGCATAGCCATCCAAGAAACCGAACATGAAGAAATAGCGAGAAACAAAATATACTATGGCACGTAGATATCTGGGGCAATGACTATACAGATTTTTCATCCAACGCTTGAACTCTGCATTGGTTCCAAATAGCCGTCCATTGACCTCTGCACCAGCAATTTCCGCTGTTTTTGACTTCTCCAAACACTGCATCTTGGCCTCCCTTTTAGCGTAGCCACGATGCTTCTCCCACCACCAGTCTAAAGGTTTCAAGTTCCAGTCCGTCTGGTCGCCATTCCAACTGATGGTTGCGCCCGAAGTCACTACCAGATGTTCATCCATCAACTTATCTTCACTTCGACCATACCCCCTACGCACTATCTTGATCTGGGGAGCAGGATACCAACCTCCATGCAACAGAGGTCGGTCCATAAAGATGATCTTTTTGTTGACATAGATGCCACTCACAGGTTCACCCTCGGCCGTCGTTGTAGGCATTCCGGCTTTGGCCAAATGGACTAACGAATCCTCAATAATTTCGTCGGCATCAATGCGCCATATCCACTCGGTCTTGATATCCAACGTATCAATAGCCCAGTTGAACTGTTTCGCCTGATTTTCAAAAGGATGCTGTACGACATGGGCACCCATTTCCTCGGCAATCTGACAAGTCTGGTCCGTACTGTAACTATCTATCACCCACACTTCGCGACACACCCGTAGTGCCGAACGGATGCACCGCTCGATGTGAATCTCTTCATTATAGGTCAATATAATAGCAGCAATATCTGGAAGCATAACAAGTAGTTATCTATCATTCTACTTACCGAAAAAAACTTCATTAAACCGCCTTTTGATTTCCGTCTTCAACATAGGCACATAATAATCGGAATGGGAAATCATCCGAGGGCGAAGGCGATACCTGAGAAATTGATAAAAACAAGCGAACAGATATCTCAAATACTGTCTGATTGAAAAATGATGCGTTAAGCGAACTCCCCTATCCTGACAGAATCTTACCATGTTGTCACTCATAAACATATAAAAGGGGCCATGCCAAGGAGCGAAAACATTAAATATGGACAAATGTGCGTCAATATAATATGACTTGAATTGCCTCATGCCCATAATGGAATATTGATAAGGAATGGCGCCACTCATTTTACTAATGACAATGCATTCAATTTTGTCTCTGCAAAACATCGCATTATGAGCGACACTTCCATCGGTTGCAGCAAAAGAATCACAACTTTTCAATAGGACAAGTTGTTCTTTTAGAGATAGTTTCTCGGGGTACACAATCGTATAACCCAATAATCGAAAGGCATTCTCAATCATTGATTCGCCAAAATCCCTTCTTCCATTATCCTTCAATTGTGTCCTCGAAAAATACAATTTCTTCGGAGAACGGAGATCTACTTCAATCTGCGACGTAATACGATCTATCGTATCCTTAAACTCCTGATAATACCAATGCCAATGGTTGAGACTGTCCTGTGGCACAACTAATGTCTTGTAACACCCCGGTTCCTTTATTATTTGGATATCCATTTCTTTAATACCCAAATACGATAATAAATCAACAAAGTTCTTATTCAATTTATCATCCTTGAACAGAGTACAAACAAGTTCGAAACCATCTTCCCTCAGTTTTTGACATTCAGGCGTCAACAAGAACCAAAATTTCTTGAGATTGTCCGTAATGCAGTGTCCCCAAATATTTAGGAAATTACCTAAATAGATGGCTTTTTTATCCGTGTTGATTACATTTACGTCCTCTATCTTTCCATCTGGAAGCAGTTTGCAATTCTCCTTATAAAGGACTCCTCCACCTCCCTCTATTTTGTGGAAATCCTTCAAAATCGTCTCAAACTGGTATTTATTGACGTCATATATATAGTCTATATTCAAATTCAACTCCTGATTCATCGAAAAACTGCTTCTAAGGGATGGGCTTACTTCCTGATCAACTCCACTACTCTATTCAAATCTTCGGTCGAAAGGGCGTGGTGCATTGGCAAACAGATGACCGTATTGGCAAAGCGATGTGCAACAGGAAGGTTCTCAGGATTGGCCGATTCCAGACCACGGTAGGTTGAGAACTCGGAAATCAACGGATAGAAATATCGACGTCCCAGGACATCGTGCTCCTTCATCTTGAAATACAGCGCGTCACGCGACATGCCATACTGTTTTTCGTCGACAAAGATAGGGAAATAACTGAAATTGTGACGCGTATGGGGCGTCGGTTCCAACATAGAGATGCCTGGAACCCCTTTCAGCGCCTCCCGATAGAAGGCATCGGCACGACCTCGCGCCTCAATACATTGGTCCACTTGTTTCAAATTGAGCAAACCATAGGCAGCACGCACCTCGTCCATCTTCGAGTTGATGCCAGGACCCACCACCGTCACCTCGTTGGCAAAACCGAAGTTCTTCAAGTAGTCAATACGTTTCTTGGTCTGTTCGTCTTGGACGACCAAAGCACCCCCCTCAATGGTGTTGTACACCTTAGTGGCATGGAACGACAACGTGGACATATCTCCTGCTTTGAGTACGCTTTCGCCATCGACCTTCACACCGAAAGCATGAGCGGCGTCATACAACACCCTAAGTCCGTATGTATCTGCGATTTCCTGAATACGTTTCGTATCACACGGAGTACCATATACATGCACCGGCAGGATAGCTGTCGTCTTAGGAGTAATGGCAGCCTCAATCTTGTCTGGGTTCAGGTTGCCCGTCTTGGGGTCAATATCCACGAAGACGGGTTTGATGCCATTCCACCACAGGGAGTGTGTCGTTGCCACGAAACTATATGGCGTCGTGATGACCTCTCCTGTGATACGCATGGCCTGCAAGGCAGTAATCAAAGGCAATGTTCCATTGGTAAAGAGGCTGAGATAAGGAACGCCCAGATATTCAGCCAGTTCCTTCTCCAATTGTTTATGAAAATCTCCATTATTCGTTATCCACTTCTTGTCCCAAATCTGTTGCAAAAGGGCATTGAACTCCTGCAAATCTGGCAGAAGCGGAGAGGTAACTGTTATCTGTCCCATGATAGATTATATCCAAAAAAGTTACAAATTCTATGTACTATTTTCCGATTGCGGTTGCAGAACCACCACCAAGAGGGTCTCAACCAAAGTGGCAAATGGGGTATCCGGTAACCGACGAACCGCTCCAGTTCGGGGGTGACACACATGTAGAATGGACCATACATGGCAGCATATTGCATTTCTGGCAAACTACGATGTGCGTCAATGTAAGTCACATCCAAATCTGCCACCTCATTGATGATAGTCTGATAACCATTGACATAATATGACTTGCGCAACAATATCAGTTTTGTACCAGGCCGACAAAATATAGCAGAATGTGAAATCGAACCCTCGGTCACTGCCAACTCCTCACAATGACTCAGCAAATAATATTGTTGTTCCAAAGAATATTTCTCTGGTGAAATGACCTGGAATCCCATCTTGCGAAACACCGTTTCCAACGTCTTTTCTCCATATTCCCGACCTTTGGTATCAATTCCAGTACGCGTCAAGTAAATTCTCTTAAATGTCTCCGTGCCAGCAACTACTTTTTTCGAAAGATTTCTCTTGATTGTATTGAAAACATCTACATATTCTGGCGCATAAGAAAATTGCCATTGATGAAATTTAGATAGAGTCCCAACGATGCTATTGTCTGGAATAATCACCTGTCGGAATCTTGTCACCGCTCGTACCGGAATCAACTGACTCAAGTCGATATTTGCCAATTCATATAAATGCTTCGCATAATTCCTAAGTTCCTCATTATCGGGCAACAAGAAGACCAATTTTGCACCTTTCGATAACCATTGGCGACATTCTTCGGTATGCAGGAACCACACTTTCTTGAAAGCATCGGTCAAACAATGCCCCCAAACATTGTGCAATATGCCCAAATAAATGACCACCTCGTCTCGATAAGTGACTTCCTCCGTTGGAAGGATGTGTCGCACTTTGCAAGACTCCAAGAAAGCCCCCTCAGCAATAGTCTTACCAGCCTCATCAAGTACACCGGCATCGATAAACCTTTTGCTCGGAACCAAGACAGCATTGTTGTAGCAAGTCGCAGACAACCTCTTGTCCGACAACTTCTTCGCTGCCGTTTCTGCCTTAATCTCTTCCAAGGCACATGGAGCCACAAATCGATAGTCTATCTTCATGTAATTATCTCTTACCCACCAACTTCCGACGCCACGCACCGAACCCCACTCGGCAAGCGACATATCCGTCTATGAGGACATTCTCAATTCTCCAAATACCATTCATTAATCCACTAAACGGAGCTCCATTACCCAATCTGGAGGAGGTTTCATTTCGTCGCACAGCATGAAATGGAGTATGATACAGACGACTCCAATTGCGATTGGTCATTGGCCATATTTCCACCTCGTCTACTCCTTTCAAGACAACTGCACCTCCAGTTTGTTTGACAAGGAGCGAGAAAACACTTTGGTCATGTCTATTCTCAATAAAACCCTCTGGATTGGGCGACACAGAAGGACTGTCATCTACCAGAGAAAGATGGTTGTGAACCAAATCGAACCACTTTTTGACCAACGCCACACTACTTTCTTTCTTGCAAATAACCATCATTCCGCCCATAATCTGAGCCGAATTCAATGCCTTTGCATTGTCGCGCATATTCAAGGCATCAAGCACATCCCCCTTATCGAATTTCCGCTCAGCGCTCATGGTCGAAAAACAGACCAAACCCAATGACGACTCTGCGGCCAATTTCAGATACTCTGAATAGCGGTTTCTTGCCTTTTGGTTTATCTCACAACCGCTGTCCATGTAAATTAGGAAATCTCCGAAGTTCAACTTATCCAAATATGTCTTGATCAAATACGACTTCCATATCCAATAGCCATACCCTCTTTGGTTCGCAGCAATCCAAGATCCAAATTTCTGCATGTAATCGTTGTCAAAATCACTTTCCGTACATGGACAGATTTCGTCAAAGAAAGCAGAATCTTCTGCCTCTCTTACAATGCGTTGCAAGGCGTTTCGATATTCTGCATTGGCAAAAGTGAGAAACAATCGTTTGGCCATACCTTAAATCCGAATCCAACTTTGAGGATAGACATCTGGAGTATCTACGTTGCGCAAGAACCGTTGTGGCACAACGGTATTCTCTGGATGCGCTGACAACCACGCACCCCACCAACTGAAAGAACTGTTGGCATTGATGTGCCAAAGGCATTGACTCATCAAATACATATCTTGCCAGGAATCAAGTCCTTGATTATGTTCCACAAAGACGAATTTCCCATGCGTGAAATGCTCTTTGCACCAACCCATATCGTTGGAAAAAACATAAAATACAGGTTCGCCACCCACCCGCTTCTTGACGATGTCAATGGCCTTGTCGTAATATTCATCTGTGGCCACATGACTGAAGTCATAAATTCCACAAGGCTTTTGAAGATAGTCTCCTCGTCGCACATGCAAGGAAATGCTCACTCGGGTACGACGTATTTCATCTGCCAATTTTTTGGTCTCCGCATTCATCAAGGTCGTGTCAAAACGAAATGCCTTCAATATATCTGCACGACAATCGACAAAATAATTCTCAGAATGCCAACCTCCCTTGTAATAGTTCACCGTTCCGCTTCTTTCCTCCAGAAATTGAGCATCATAAGTATAATCCAGAGGCTCTCGAACAACTTTGAAACCACAAGTCCCCAAAAATCTACCCAAACGGGTGCCAAACTGAATCTTTCGAAATCCCTTGTTTAACAGAGAGTTGATAAAGGTATGCTTGTACGGGACATGAAACACCCTATCCAATTCAAAGCCGTTATGCTGAGATAGTATATCCGAATCTACCAACAGACTACTCTTTACGCCTTTTTTCTGCCGAGCCAGATAGAAGGCATATTGTGACATTTGGTTGCCCAATCCATTGAAAATGACGATTATATCCATATTCTTCAACAGGACAATTGGTCCAAAATCATTTCATTCCCCACATCACTCTCCGTAAAAGACGTACAGGTATTGTCCATCGGAAAACGAAATACGAAATAGCAGTATAGACAGCTACCATAAACAGACATCCCACTATACAAAGAAGTTGATTATCTGTCGTTATTCCATTTGTGAAATGATCGACTAAAAAAGAATGGAAGATGTAAATGGCTATTGAACTGAAACCCAAAGTCTCCAATATGTTGAATAACCATCCCTTATTATAATTATGTTCCTCCAACCACCTGAAAAACAGAAGATAAGGGATACAACCGAACAATCCTATAGCATAGCGTAAAGCGCTTCTTTGCAACATCGTCACACCCACAATATCTTTCAGTCCATCTTCTTTCCAGAAAGAGGTGTTCATTTGATAAATGGTATCGTAATAACCTTGCCAACAAAAAACTATCAGTAAGAGGTGTATCAGCAAGCTAAGGATGAAAATTACCTTTCTATACTTCCAAATTACATTCTCATATTGGCGATAGACATAACCAATACAGAAAAACGGATAAAGAAATAGTAATCCGTTCAAAGACATTCCAAAATTAGGCAAACAAAACCAAAATAACAAAATCAATAAAACGGAAGAACCCAACAGTAATACAACAGGATTTTTACCAATGAAGCGGGTGCTAATTGTCGCTACTATAAAACATAAGAACAATGCACGCAAAAACCACAGTCCCCAGTCCCATACTCCATAACAGACATTTCTAAAGATTGCAAAGAAGTGGACTGATTCTCCGCCCTGCCATGACGTAATGCTCGCTTCGGCCAAAGGAATAATCCCATACCCAAGTACACACCAAAACAATAATGGCACCAATAGGCGTTGTGATTTCTTAATCAGCGTTTCCTTCAACGAGTCTTTGATTGAAAAAAAATACCCGCTTAATATGGCAAACAATGGCATGTGAAATGTCAATATGTAGAAATAGTTCATATCATAATTGAAATCATTTCTGGTACTATTCACGCTGACATGTCCCCATACCACAAATAGTATTGCCAATCCTTTCAGTTGGTCAATATAATGTAATCTCGGTCTCTGCTCCATTATGCCTTTACTCATCTGTCACCCTGTTCTTGATATGATTAAAAAAGCTGGAGAATATATCACATCTCTTTGAGAGCCCTTTGCAATGCCTCCAAATAACCATGTCCATATTTCAAGTCGGGTTCGACGTAATTACCTTCGCCCCACTCGTTCCATGAACGGAGCATGACAAAAGGATTCTCTTTCTTGGAGACAACTTCAAACACTTGACGACACTGTTTTTCAAAGAGTTCCGGTGTGGCATTGTGGAAAATAGGGCCAAACCTACCGCTACGAGGAGAGTGATCATAATTAGGGATAAGGGAAGGTATCATTGTCTCCAACGCATCCTCCACGGGATTGAAGAGCAGATGCTGTATCTCCTTATACTCGAACTTCTCGCAGGGACGATTCAAGTAGTTCTTATTCAATTTGAACATCTGACGCTTCCAAAAATGGGTATTTCTTTCGGAGGAAAGTTCCAATAACCGATTCTTGATCATGGCATTATATCCTGCTTCAAGATAAGGTTGGATGTCCACATCGTAAGGGACATTGCCTACAAAGAAGATGCCATCAAAACCATCCTCCTTGGCCCATTCGTTCCAAAGAGTCAATATCTCCTTGGGTGCTCTGGCTGAATCATAAATCATGAAGAACGGTTTGTTGCCCACCTTGACATATCGCTTATCCAAGAAGGCCTTACAAACCAATTGATAATGAGCCTTAAAGTCCTCCTCTCCTGGGTACGTCTGTTCTATCAAGAGTCGATCCTTGCCCTGGGTGTCGGCACTGTTCCAGTTCTTGGCGAACCAACTGTGATTGGCCCAACCGAGGCAGAAAGGGAAATCGGGTTTGCCCGATTCGAGCACTTCGTCAAAGATGCGCTCCATAAGTCGTTTGCCTCTACCGAACCAATAATGCCAATAACAGAAACCCTCAATGCCCGCCTCTCGTGCCATCTGAGCCTGTTGTTCTCTAATCTCGGGAACGCGCAAGTCATAGAAACCCAAATCGGCTGGAATATGTGGCTGATAATGACCTCGATACAATGGCGTTGCGCGTGCCACACTCCGCCATTCAGTAAAGCCTTTGCCCCACCACTCGTCATTCTCGGGGAAAGGGTGGAACTGTGGAAGATATAAAGCGAGAACTCTGGGTTTCATTTTTTCAAATGATTAAATTTCCAATTCTGACACTTCACTTGCATCCAAGCCACAGGATACAAGAGGCGAAGCATTGTTCTTTCGGTCAACAATTTATGCAACTGCGCGGCATCGCCGGCGGCCTTTTTCCGAATGGACATATTCAAAGCCTCGACCAAGGTCTTCATCCCTGCCATCGAAAAGGGTTTGCGGATATGACCAAGGGCATATTCCAAGATGAAATACTCACGGATAGCGAAATACTTCTCCTTCACCCAAGGTAACTGGGTTGCCATAGCGCCTGTCGGAGTCTGCCGATAACAGGCTGTACGTTCTGGCAGATAAATGGCTGTCCCCAATGCCGCTGCCGACAGGAAGGCAAAATAGTCCAAGCGCAAGGGTGTATTGAGGTAAATAGCCGACGTAAAAACCTCCTTACGGAATAGGGTCGTTGGTGTCAATACCAGGTTGTTTTCCAACAACTTAAAAAAGATTTCTCCACTCACGCCGTTTCCATTCCACGACTCAAACTCCTTACGTCGATAAGCCTTACCATCATTATCGACGGTCTGAAATCCTGTATAACAAAATGTTGCTTCCGGACATCGCTCCATGGCATCGACTTGCTTCTGCAACTTCAATGGGTCTTGCCAGAAATCATCTCCCTCACAATAAGCAATGTACTTGCCCCGACTCATTTCGGTCATACGGGCAAAAATAACATTTAACCCATTTTTACTCCACAAGTTTTCTTGCTCAAAAATTGGTAAGACGATTCTTGGATATCGCTCTGCATATTCTTTTAGTATCTCCGCCGTTCCATCTGTTGAAGCATCATCGTGGACTATTACTTCAAACGCGAAATCAGTTTCCTGTTTCAAGAAACTGTCTAATGCTTGACGTAAATAATCCTTATGATTATAAGTTAAACACTGAACAGAAACAATTACAGATGATTCTTTTTTCATTATTGTCATTTACTTATGCAAAACGCTACATGGATTTCCTATCATCACGACATTAGTTTCAACAGATTTGTTTACAACACAACCTGCACCAATAACGGCATTATCACCAATATAATCGACCTTGCCTGAAATACAGGTACTATTCAATCCCATAAAAACATTCTTTCCTATTGATATATAAGCACCAACAGCAGAATGACAAGCAATAAAACTATTCTCACCGATATGGGTATTGTGACCGATAAGAACACTTGACCCTAACATAACATTCTGTTCTATCTTCGTATTAGGCTGAATATCACAAAATGCAGGAATCACAACTCCTATTTGAGAAATTTCTGCAAATCTTGAGACATTTGCTTTCGGATGAATCATTGTAGGAACATATCCTCCTCTTTCTAATAGTTTGGAAAGCAAATTGGCTCTTATAGAATTATCCCCCATAGAAAGGACAAATTGCATTCCATGTATATCTTTCTTCCATAAGTCATCAAAAGAACCTATAATCTGATATCCATTTACAAATTCTCCAGTGCGAGTATCATTATAATGGTAAAGCCCACCTATCTGAAATCCACAATCTAAAGATATATCAATGGAAACAGGTGTACTATGGCCTACTCCAAGAATATAAACAGTCTTATTATCCATACTGCTGTGACTTATTGTAAATCAACATTTTCAACTTTTCCGACTACAGCTCCCAAACGAGGTTGCCAACCAACAAAAGGAATCGTATGAGAAGAATCCACATATTTCACCTCAAATGAGAGTATCTTAATCAGAAAATCATAGTCATAGGGGACCGCACTAAAGTCAAATTGAGAAAGTGAAAAATCTACCATATAGGTTCCTTTTGCCAAATGATGCATAGGAACTTCAAAATCAACCATATAAAAGTCTTTCCCATCCTTCAAACAAATCATATCTGAAAAAGCTGTCAACACTCCAGAACCGGAACTATCATGAACATAAACGCCTATTTGAGTTTTTCTTACAGATTTAATGTTTACCTTAAATTGCAATTGAAACCTCAATGGTTCTTCTACTGAAACATTGCAATAATCATTCAACATCTTTACATGAACGATTTCAAGTTCTCTTCCTGGGTAACTATGATGAAATGATGATGCGTCAGCTTCTCCTATCAAAGAAGAAATACTGGTCTGCATATAGAAATCGACACACTCGTCCGCCGTTCCCGAATATTCGACCATACCTTTATTCAGCACCACGCCATGCTTACATAAAGCACGCACGGAATTCATATTGTGCGACACGAAAAGAACCGTTCTGCCTCCATTGGTGGCTACATCCTGCATCTTGCCGATGGCCTTTTTCTGGAATTCGGCATCACCCACGGCAAGCACCTCATCTACCACCAGTATTTCTGGTTCGAGGAAAGCTGCCACGGCAAAACCAAGGCGCACCTGCATGCCTGAAGAATAACGTTTGGTCGGCGTGTCAATATACATTTCACAACCAGAGAAATCGACAATCTCGTCCAACTTACTGTCAATCTCCTGTTTGGTCATTCCCATGATGGAGCCGTTCAGGTAGATATTTTCGCGTCCAGTCAGTTCTGGATGGAAACCTGTGCCGACCTCCAACAACGAAGCAATACGACCCTTGGCCTTGATGGTTCCCGTCGTGGGTGCCGTGATGCGACTCAGCAACTTGAGTAAGGTGGATTTACCTGCACCATTCTTGCCTATCAGGCCAATGACATCACCTTGCTCCACCTGGAAATCAATGTCTCTCAAGGCATAGACGAAATCGCTCTTGGACTTAGTGGCACGGTCATTGGTCTGTCCCACTTTCAAGAATGGGTCCTCCTTGCCCAACACGCTCACCTGCCACCACCGTTTCAGGTCATTGCTGACAGTGCCTGTACCAACCACACCCAATTGGTACATCTTGCTCACATGTTCAAAAGATATCGCGATATTACTCATATTTCTCAGAAAATTATTCCATTTTAATTCTTCCGTGGAATAAAACATAAATCCACGGCACTCTGTTCAACAAATGAACTAAACCTACCAGAATCAAACATTCTGCCAAAGCAATCACTCCTAAGCCTAACACAAAAAGTACATTCTCACCAACAGGAGGTAATGCATTCCAAAACAATCTATCCAACTGCCAAGTATGTATCAAGCAATGAATACATAAAATGAACAGACTATTCAAACCAGCAAAATGAAAAAGTCGCTTGGGCATATCTGACCATTCCGATAGTTTCTTTACTATGACGAGAACAGACAAAGAAATGACGCAAGCCATCAACACGCTCAAAAGCCCAAAAGAATAAATCATTGCATGCATGTTAAATGGAAATAGCCAAGCAATACTGATGATGCAAAGGGCAAAGAGGAAAAAGGGCAGAGTGGAGATCTTTTCAAGCACAGAATACTTGTTCAATAGCATTCCTATATACAAGTAAAATGGCACACTCAATCCTCTCAATAAAGACCAAGGAACCATATAGACTTCATTCCTCAAATAAAAACTCAAAAGGAACAATACAATAACGGCTATCGGAAGTATTGTATCTCCCATTTTATGCAACAAGCACAAAAATAGTTTGCCCCACCCCAACGCCAGAAGGAACCACATTCCCGTCCCTATTTGGCGCATCAAGAGAATATCCGAAATCCATTGCTCCAATGTTGGGCCTTGCCAAATGCCATGTCGCAGGAAGAGAATTGCCAATGCCACCTGTGCCACGAAGATTGTAACCAACATAGGCAGAAGCAACTGTTTCCATATCTTTCCTAAGGTTTCTGCAAGTGACCTTTGTCTATAGAAATAACCACTGACTATGAAGAACAACGGTACATGAAAAGAATAAATCCAATCATGAAACCATTGAGGAACAACGTTGTGCCCAATGACAATACAAAATATACCCAACCCTTTGGCTATATCCAAATACTCTATCCTCTGCGGCATACTTCACATGGGTGTAACTATAAGTTCCTTACCATTCCGACTGATAGTCCTCTGCATGCACCCATCGACGATAGATAGGCAAAAGTATCTTACGCTCCAAGAATAATATAAGTCTCCTACCTAAAGCAACCTCTTTATTCCGACCTCCTGAATGCTCTATACAGCCTATCAGTTTGGAAGTCCTTGTATTTTGACCCTCACCCAAAAGCAGTTGTGGCTTATATTGTTCACGCCAATAGATCAACATAAGGCTCAACTGATCTCGATTGGAAATCAAATTGTATTCCGCCCACCATTGTTCGGATATACGTATGACTTGCGGGTCATTATGTTTGCGCAGTATGACATTGTTCTCGTACAATCCCCAATGGTGTGGCAACCCACTCTTTGTATATTTCTGACGATGTTGGATATATTGCCAGGGCGTCACTTTGCGCACATTCAGACATTGTTCCAATTCTTGGTAGATACAATCTCTGGTAGGATGAGGCACTTGCGCTATCAAAACATCCTGTTCGATGGCTTGCTCTACATAGTCATAGAACTCTTTATCCTTGATCTGTACATTACCATCGATGTAAAGGCTGTAGTCATAATCTTTGAAAAGAAGGTGTGGATGAAGTCTTGCCCAAACCGAACGCCTTTTGAGGTCTGCATTGTCATTCGGATTCTTCATGAATCTCCAAACCCCATCAGGTTGCCCCACCTCTTGATCGGTCACACAGATATAATCATAGTCAGGATGTACATACAATGGCTGTGGCAAAGAATCATACCTGCCTGTCACACTGGTGAATATAACCCCTCTTTTCTCTTTTTTCATCTTTCTTGCTTGAAATAATCGCCATCTATAACGAGGTCCGAAATCTCATAGGCTTGGTCTGTCACGGAATTATAAAAATCGTCTTTCCGATAGATGCTACATCCAAGACCTGACCACAGAGAGGCACATCCCATGGCATCAAGAATAGTGGGGAAGACGTCCAATTGATTGATTTCTCCTTGATACAAAGAATCGGGGTCTGTATCAAGATTGATCAAATACAAAGGAAGTTTCTCATCATTCAGTTCCCAAGACTGCATGTTTAGGAAATAAGGATGTGCTTGATGATCGGCAGCTATGACTATCAATGAATTATCATAGATCCCTTCTCGTTTCAGATAATCTATATAACGCCCAATCTGGACATCGGTGAAATGGCACGCTCTCAAATAATTGCAGTACTCTGGAGAATAATTGTCAGGGAAAGATATTCCTAAATCGTCTCCCTCAAATGTGTCATAAGGAGAATGCATTGACATCGTCAAAACCATGTGGAAGAAAGATTTCCCCGTGGCAACAGGTGTCGATGCTAAATCGAAAACGACTTTGTCATCTACCATATAGGACGTATTGACCGACAAGAGTGTGTCAATGCCATATTTCAAAGCCATCTCGCCTTGACGCCATACAAATGGTGCCGTGGGTATCGTCATCCTGTTTTGTGACACAATACCAGATTGTTTCAACAAAGAGGGCAAAGCGAACAACTTCTTGTTATACACGTCATTGATGGTGATGGAACTCCGTTTGGGCAACAATCCCGTCAGATAAATAAATTGCCCATCACTGGACTCTCCCGCTGCTACATTGGAGGAGACTCTTCCATTATAATAGGTATTCTTCAAATGTTTGAGTCTATTCAAGTTGGGAGTAATCTCTATGCTGTCCACTACCAAATCGGAGGTTACGGAAAGATAGGACTCCACTAAGATAAAAATGAGGTTCTTGGCACTCCCCACACTATCTTGCATAGTACGCAACGTATGAGGTTTTTCGAAGCAATAGGTCTCTATCTGCCGAATATCACTTTCGGTCAATTCTCGGTCATTGAAACTGGACAATAGGTAATAACCTATCTGCCCGAAAAATGTACCATTCTTAAAAACAAAATTATTGTACCACGAGGAGGCCTCTTTGTTGATTTCCTGAACAGAATCATAGGGCATCAGTTTCAGACTCTTGTTTCGATAGGAGGCACTCGCTGTATTAAACAAATATAGACAGACAGCGACCGAGAGAAACCATTTGAGATTGATGCTGTAAAAGAACTTAGGCTCCAGGTTATTCTGTCGTTTCACCGAGAACACGAACAAGACAATTCCGACAACCAACAAGATATCCGACCAAGCAAAGGCGGTACCAGCATATTGTAGATAAAAGCTATCGCAGACATTTTGCACTTGTCCCAATGCTGAAAGGGTAATGTATGTACCAAAAAATCTGGAATATACAATATTGATGACACTCCACAATAAGGTAATGATATATACCGCAACAGCCGAGGCCTTCCAATGACGCCAGGAAAAGACGGACGCGATAAGCGACAATAATAAGAGGTCAAAAAGAGAAGGTAAGATGGGTTGAAAATATCGCAATAGGTCAATCACTCGCTCGTAATTGACAGCCATTATGGTATAGTGCATCACCAACAAATTGAACAATGCCAATGCAAGGATACTATAATAGGCTCTATTCTTGCTTATATGTTCAACTAATCCAATCGACATAACAGTTTATACTTCAAACGAATACATTAGTTTTGCGCAAGCGATAAAGGAGTAATTTTAAGGTAGTTTCACTTCCTTTTTTTTGGTTCTGGCAACGCTTGACATGTAACCTTTACCAAGGCCGAAAGATATTCGTGGTCATCTATATCGGCAATATAGAAGTAATCCTTGGCACCGTCGTAAGGTGGACGAAGATCAACACTCTTCAACATAGCACGGCCTGCATCGGTAGGTTTGACAAAGAAATGGTCGTCACAGATAAGGCCAAAAATCTTGCCATCGCAATAGATGCCATATTCGCCAAACATCTTTTTGACGGTTATCTCTCCTGCGCCGCTACATTGGTCGGCGATATATTGTACTAAATCGGAACTACATGCCATAGGATAAAATCAAAACAAATTATATGAATACTTCAGCGCTTCAATACGAACCTGACCAACAGGAAATTGATAGGTATGACGATACAGAAGACGGGGACGGGAGCCCACTCGTCGGACAAACCCAACCAGAGGAAGAAATTCAGGAAAAGCATGTGCAACAGGTAGTTCACTCCGTGGCTCAAAGCAAAACCTATACCTTTCTCGGTCGTAGGCTTAGTCCTGAAGGTGAAATAGTTGGAAGCCAAGAAATTGCCGACAAAACTGACCAGATAACCAATGCTATAGGCCACAGACACGTTCATGGAAGGCCACATCCAACGCAATCCCAAATAGATGCCGTAATGCAATGCCGTTGCCAACACGCCCACAATGCCGAAGCGGATGATTTCTCCTATTTTATTTTGGTCCAATCGCATGGGTCAGTAATCAGTTGTACTCTTTATTCTCAAGGGATTCCTCCTTATCCATTGGGTTCAATGTCTCACGGTTGAGATACCTAGAGGGGTATAAATTACTAGAAAGGGCTTACTGTGGTGCACCATTTCCCAACTTCCGGCGCAGATAGATATAGCTTTTCAAGTATTGCCAAGAGAAGCGGAAGAAGGTTCGGGGTGCCGTGAACCAAAGTCCAATTCGGAGGGCGGTGAGGAACAATCGGCGTTGCGTCCGGAGCCCCGTCAGATGATAGGGCTTCAATCCCTTAGTGATGCTCGATGCCGTGATGAAATAATAGAACTTGGCTGACGGACAGAGAGTTACTCCCTTTCGACAATGCAAAGCCCAAATACGCTGCATTCCCTCGTCACTGTTCCACGCCTCGGTGGGCATTCCCACCTGTCGAATCAGGTCGGTGCGCCATAATGCGAACCCCGGTATGTCGTAGTTCAGCATCCGACTAAATACCTGACGTGCAGATAGTTCCTTCAACTCTCCATCGACAAAAGAAAGGCGCTGCGTGCCATCGGTCTCTTGCACAAAGACCACGTCGGGAATGACGGCATCGGCACCTGTCTTCTGTTGCGCTTCGACCAATCGCTCGATGCAATCAGGTGCCAGATAATCATCGTGAGACAAATAGAGTGTGAACTCTCCCTGCAAAAGGGGAAGCACCCTCACCCAACTGTAGGGCACAAAACCTTCGTTCTGTTCCTTGGTCAATAGGTGAACTCGCTCCTCCCGTTGTCTCCAATCCTCTAACAATGAAACCGTTCCATCCGTCGAACAGTCATCCACCACCCACACCTCCAAGTCGGAATAGGTCTGTCCGAGCACACTCTCCAAAGTCTTGACAATGCACTTTTCTGCATTATAGGTAGGGATGAAGATGGAAATAAGCATAAATTGTGAGATTATTCTCTCCTCCAATCGAGGTCCTCGCAGCATTTAGTAGATAACCCTCCGCGAGAAGACGAAACTTTAGTAAATGAGAATACGGGTGGGGGACTTAGTCCGACACATTGATATCTATCGCCACATAGATATCATAGTCAGGGAATGCGGCATGGAGTTCGTCTTGCAAGATACGTTGAGCCTCAGCAGGTTGAATTCCGAAGTCAAGGACGGCATCGAAGTGCATCTGTCGGGTTTCGGCATTGAGGTAGAAACCGTGCATCTGCAATACCCAGTCGTGAGCCAGGACAAGACGGCGCACCTCATGTTGCACTTGGGCGGCAACCTCATTACAAGTGATACAAGAATAGACCCCCACGCCTGCTAACAGAATACCGGTCTCCTTATAGACCTTGGCGGTGACGCGACGGGTGATGTCATCCACCTCCTGCACCGTCATGGTATCGGGCAACTCCAAATGGACCGAGGCCAAGTTGAGACTGGGCCCATAATTATGGATGACCAAGTCGTAAGCTCCACTCACAGCCGGTTCCTCACACAATATCTTCTTTACCTGTTTCGTAAGTTCACTGTCAGCACGTTGACCTAACAGTTCGTCCAATGTCTCGCGCATCATCTCGATGCCCGACTTGATGATGAAGACGGAAATCAAGGCACCGACCCAAGCCTCCAACGACAGACCTGTATAAAGGAAAATCAGCGCCGAAGCCAACACCGAAGCCGAGAGGACGGCATCAAACAAAGCATCGGAACCCGAAGCCACCAACGAACCCGAATTCGACAACCTTCCTTGACGACGCACATAAGTACCCAACAAGACCTTGACCAAGACAGCCACAGCAATGATAATGAGTGAAACGGTACTATAGTCTGCCTCCTCGGGCCAGATGATTTTCTTGACCGACTCCACCGCCGAAGTGATACCGGCATAGAGCACAATGCCTGCCACTATCATAGCACTGAGATACTCAATGCGGCCATAGCCCAACGGGTGCTTCTTGGTAGGAGTCCTGCCTGCCAACTTCGTTCCCACAATGGTGATGATGGACGAAAGGGCATCCGACAAGTTGTTGACGGCATCGAGGGTGACGGCAATGGAGTTGGACACTATACCAACCACGGCCTTGAATGCGGCTAACAATACATTGGTCGCAATACTGATTATACTGGTTCGGATAATTACTCGGTCTCTACTCTTATCCTCCACACCTGGGAATGGATTATTGCTCATAATCAAAAAGAATTATGAATTATGTCACGTGATACGCTTATTATTATAACAATTTCTTCAGTTCGTCCATATTGGGCAATGCTTCCCTTAATGGTTGAGGCAATTCTCTAGAGGTGCGATATGTGGCTACACCCATTGGCTTCGAAATATCGGAGAATGACAATTCTACAATCTCGTCATTCTTGGTCTTGCATAGGATAATACCTATTGAAGGATTCTCGTCTGGTAACTTTACATACTTATCAAGTGCGGCAATGATGCACAACGTCGAATATAAAAAAGCCGCTCCTCTTTAGTTTTCACCTTTGTCAAGATTACATAATGATTAGTGAATCCGACACTCAAAAAACTTGCCAAATCCGAAGAAGATAATTCGTCAGTTTTCAATTGACGAATTTCAAACAACTCTTTCCATTCTTCATAGAATGTGCGCATCATTTTTATACTCGCTTCCGAATATCCCTTCACTCCTGGCAACTCTTGCCTCAACAGTTCCGAAATTACCGCAATCGCATTACTACCCTACTTCGCTGTCCTACTTTTATTGGAAATAAACTTTCCAATGCCATAGTTGAGAGCCAAAACTTCTTTATTAACTTGAAAAGCCTCCTTATATCGACTTTCTAAGATGGCTTGCTTTAACTGCTTGCAGATATTCTGAAGAGACGATTACCCGTTCCATTGAAAAATATTAATAATGAATTCTTTGACGAGTTATTTAAATAAGTTGTTCTTCGACCATTTTTACGAAAGCGTCTTTCTGTTCATTAAAATTTTTCCAATCTGGTGGCATCTCATAACGAGAACATAAATCCTCATACAATTCATCCAATTTTGACTTATCCGTAATATCAGCGACCTGTTTGACGACATTCAAGAAGCCAGTCTCTCCAAACTCGACATTAGGGAACTTAAAAGGCAGCACCCTTTTCTCTTCCATGCACCAAGCTGCTCCCATTTCGTTTTGACAAACCTCACTTTTTCGATAATTAGCAGAAATAAGGCACAAAATATAATCACAATTTTTCATGTTTTCAATTATCACATTTCTGAAATCATCTCCAGTACGAATAGCCGTATGATCCAAAGTACAAAAGATTTCCTTTCTTTTAAATCCACAACCAAGCATAAGAATCTTTTCTACAAAACCCTTAATGATAACCTCATCTTCCGTTGAATGACTAATAAAAAATTTTCTATTCGAATTAGCAGGTCTTTCCTTATAAATGATATAATTTACAAGTTCATCTATTGCACCTTGATGAAATACAGGATTATTACCATAGTTATGCGTATGCTCTTTTAACTTTGAAGCTATATATGGGTATTTCCCCGAAATGAAATCACACAATGACTGCAACAAATTTTCATATACTTTATTCGCACCTACGACAAATGATTGCAAACGATTATCAACAAATAACCGATAACATTTGACGTTTTTATCTGAAAAGTTTTTACACTCTAATGCAATGTGATATATATTCTTTCTCATCGTTTTCCCTTTGACTGATTCCTGTTACTGTCCTGTCAAAATGGGCAATATCGGTTCATCAACGCCTTCAATACCGCATAACTCTGCCCACAATGCTCTGCAATGTCTTGTTCATACACCTTCGGCATTGTAGATTGGAATGAACAAGAATACGAGAATAAATTTAGTACAAGTTCTAACTCCTACCCAAATTGGGATTTTATAACCCCAACCCATCATCAAAATCTTTCATATATTGAACTGGAATCGTACTACGTATGGCGGAAACATCCTGTATTTTCCCCAAAACGAAATGATGATTCACTCGGATGTCTTCTGTAAAATCATTGCAGTTTACGCGAAATAATATATTTCCAAC
>JAEEGF011323950.1_pt1 | contig 29383 bp, 26 predicted proteins | sample 9134171 | NCBI WGS metagenome assembly JAEEGF01 (sample SAMN16246542, study PRJNA631951) | gut metagenome | biome: gut microbiome; feature: rumen; material: AP-attached | host: Bos | place: Iran: Karaj | collected 2018-10 | reverse complement strand
GGAGCTTGGCACTCGCGCCGTGAGTGTACACATCACCTACGTGCCCTATCTGAAGGCCGCCGACGAGCTGAAGACAAAGCCCACACAGCACTCTGTGAAGGAGATGCAGGGGGCTGGCATACAACCCGATGTGCTCGTCCTGCGCACGGAGAAGCATCTCTCCGACAGCATACGCCAGAAGGTGGCCTCCTTCTGCAACGTGGATTTGGAGTGTGTGGTGCAGAGCGAGGACCTGCCCAGCATCTATGAGGTGCCGGTCAATATGCAACGGCAGGGATTGGATGCCGCCATCCTGCGCAAGTTCGGCGTGCCGGTGGGCGAGACCCCCGACATGAAGGCATGGCATCATTTCCTAGAGTTGCAGCAGACCGCCCAAAAGGAGGTGCGCGTAGGGTTAGTGGGCAAATACGACCTTCAGGATGCCTACAAGAGCATCCGGGAGAGCCTTTCCTTAGCGGGCACCTACAACCATGTGAAGGTGAAGATCGAGTTCATCAACAGCGAGAATATCACGGATGAGAATGTGGATGAGAAACTTTCCCGCGTGGCGGGTGTGTTGGTATGTCCCGGATTCGGGCAGCGTGGCATTGAGGGGAAAATTTCGGCGGTGAAGTATGCGCGCACCCACAATGTTCCCGTCTTCGGTATCTGTTTGGGTATGCAGATGATGGTGATTGAATTTGCCCGTAATGTGTTGGGATACCATGATGCCAACTCGGCGGAGATGGATGCCGCCACCACTCACAATGTGATAGACCTGATGGAAGAGCAGAAATCCGTGACCAATATGGGCGGCACCATGCGTTTAGGGGCATACGACTGCACTCTCCGCCCGGGCAGCCGCGTGGCGGACATCTATGGCACGCTCCAAATCAGCGAACGTCACCGTCACCGCTATGAGTTCAACAACAAATATAAGGAGGAATATGAAAACAAGGGCATGCAATGCACGGGTGTGAATCCGGGGAACGAGCTGGTGGAGATTGTGGAGCTGCCCGACCATCGCTGGTTTATCGGCACGCAGTTCCATCCGGAATACTCCAGCACCGTCCTGCATCCTCATCCTTTATTCTTGGACTTTATTAAAGCCTGCATCTAACCCGATTAAAATCCTGTAATACTTCTTAGAACAGAAACATAGCCAGGATAAGGCTTATTCTTTCCCGCATTCCAATTCCGCCGCATGCAAATGGATTTCCCGAAGTCTTTTGGCTAAACTTTCGGGCTGCAGTACTTTTATGTTGTCACCATAACCTAACAACAGACGTTCCAACTCGTAATTCATCACCACCTTCATCCAAAAGGTAATGGAACGGTCTTTCTTGTGGCGCTCCAAGATCCTCTGGCTGTGATGCAACGGCTTGGTGAGCACATATTGGGCCTGATCCCCAATGACCGTGAAAACAATCTCGGTGGGTGTGTCCTGCAACGATTTGGTCACACCAATGACATCATCGAAAAAGGTGGCAGGTCTGAAGTTTGGCAAGATCTCATACTCTTCTCCGTAGGTGTTTTTCACAAATTCAATCCGGTCAAGGGCCATAATGCGCAGCCCGTTCTTCCCTTTCACTTTGCCCAAAAGGAACCAACGGTTCCGATACTCCTTCAAGATATAGGGCGAAACGACCCACTCGCGCACCTGACGGGCGGAGAATGGCAGATATCCAATTCTAATTACTTTTTTATCAACAATATAATCATAAAGAATGCGGATATACTGCAGGCCCTTTAGATCATCATTTTTCTCAAGATAAATGACAGGTTCCCGTTGTTGGCGTGTGACGCATACCCGGTCTTCCAAGCGGCTGACAAGACTGTCCATTCCCGCAAACTGCGCAAAACCGCTCAACTGCTTCAACACCTCCAAAGCTTCGCCCACGCGGGTGATATCGCCTTCCGACAACGGCGAGTTGGTGATGCTGTAGTTGGGGTCTTCATACGTGTAGAACTTTTTGTCTATTACAACGATAGGGGCATTGTACCCTAATTTCTCACTGCGCATCATCTGGATGTCGGCCTGGATGGTGCGGCGACTGATCCCTTTATAGATGCCTTCGTATTCCGCTAAAGCGTCAGAACAGGCTTCTATCAGATTATCCAATGTCCAACGGCGATATCGGTTGCGCAAACAATTGTCGATGGTCTTGTAACGGATAAGGGCGTTTCGGTTTACCGGCATTATTATAATGTATTTTATTTGAATTTTATTAAACTGATAATCAGTTATATAGAAAAATATTTTTACTTGCTGCAAAAGTACGCAAAAATACTGCGCAGTGGCATTATATTTTTGCGGCGTGAATAAAAAAAGAGAGAAATGAAAGAATTTTTATTGAATGGAACGCCTGTCAAGATGTGGGCACGTGAGCTTGACCACAAGGCGTGGATGGAATTGGGGAATTTGTGTTCCCTTCCTTTTGTGTTTCACCATGTGGCGCTGATGCCCGACGCGCATGGTGGTGTCGGTATGCCCATTGGCGGGGTACTGGCCACGAACAATGTTGTGATTCCCAACGCGGTAGGCGTGGACATCGGTTGTGGGATGTGTGCGGTGAAGACCAATCTGCCGGTGGTTGACATTCCGGATGAGGTGTTGCGCAAAAAACTGATGCGCGGCGTGCGCAAACGCATCCCCTTGGGAATGGAGCACCACAAGACGGCCCAGGATGAATCGCTAATGCCCGAAGGCTACGATGTTGACAGCACTACAGTGGTTAAAAGGCAGTATGAAGCTGCTCTGAAGCAGATTGGCACTTTGGGTGGCGGCAACCATTTTATCGAATTCCAGCGTGACGAGGAGGGTTATCTGTGGATTATGTTGCACAGTGGCAGCCGCAATATTGGCAAGCAGGTTTGCGACTATTACGCAACGCTTGCCAAAAACTTGAACCAGAAATGGTTCTCAAGTGTGGACACGAGCATGGATCTGGCGTTTCTGCCCGTTGGCGTGCCGGAATTCAAGCAATATTGGACGGAGATGCAATACTGTGTGGACTTTGCCCTGGCCAACCGCCGTTTGATGATGCAATGGATTCAGGAGGTGATTGCCGACACGTTTCCCGATGTGCAGTTTGAGCCGATGATCAACATTGCGCACAACTATGCGGCATGGGAGCACCATTTCGACAAAAACGTCATTGTGCACCGTAAGGGGGCGGTGCGCGCCGCAGAAGGGGTGGTCGGCATTATTCCCGGCTCACAAGGCACCCGTTCCTACATTGTGGAAGGCTTGGGCAATCCCGACAGCTTCCTCAGCTCATCACACGGTGCCGGCCGTTGTATGAGCCGTACGGAAGCGGTCAACACACTGTCGCTGAAAACGGAGATTGCAAAATTGGATGCTCTGAACATCGTGCACGGCATTCGGGTGCAAAAAGATTTGGAAGAAGCCTCCACCGCTTACAAGGACATTGACAAAGTGATGGAGAATCAGATGGATCTGGTGAGAATCAAGGTGGCTTTAACGCCCATTGCCGTGATCAAAGGGTGATTGCTATTAGCAAAAATATCTTATTTGAAAAAATGATGTATTTTTGCCGCCGGATGAGAAAGAGGAACGGATTTATGTCAAATTGCCAACCTCTCTAAAAAACGCGCTAAATAACAACCTGCCATACGCGGTGTTCTTTAGCGATAAAGGGCACCGCGTTTCTCATCTTCGGCATAGAACCTTCCGGTGTAGAGGCAACCGGAACCGAAAGATGAAAAAAATCCATCAAATCACCTTGCTCAACGGTCGCGAACTGCTGTGTTTCCCGAAAGTGGAACCCGTACAGCCCATCGACAACCGAATGAAACTCGACACCACGGGACAGTACCTCACTGTCGGGCGGCGGAAGCCCGTCGTAAAACCTATTCCGCCGGAAGTGGAGGAGCAGCGCAAGCAGGCCGTGAAATTCTTCACCGACCATGTCTTCTTCCTCTTTGACCACCGAGAGCAAATCCTCAGCGACAGCCGCATGTTCCTCGCCCCCGTGCCCGTACAGAATGGCATCGCCTACACCGGCACCAGCGGATTCCGACGCCCTACATTGGGTGTCTATATCGAATGGTGGATGACGTGCGTCCCTGCCATCATAAACCAATATGAGGATACCTGGCTTGTGTATTATATTGCGGGGAGTCCGCTGTCGGGCTGCAACTGCTGCGGCATCGTCAACGCTAATGGGAAATGCCGGTCGGAAAACCTTCCCAGGCCGTTCAATGGCATTTGGGCCCCGTTCGTGGATGTCAACACGCGTTATGATGAGGCCAAGGAGCATTACGAGGCCTACTCGCTGGAGGAGGTGGTGAAGCTGCTGGAGGCCAACGACAAGGGTGAATCATTGACCGAAAGGAATTTGTATTTCTGCCAAAGGGAGAATCAGATGTTACGGCAGAAGATACTTGACACCCGTGAGGCTGGGGCCAAGGAGACGGAGAGGATGCGTCGCACCCTCTTGAAGGCCTATTTAGAATGCAATCGCGACGCTCTCACGAACTGGTATGCCGACTACTGCAGGAAGCAGGAGGAGGGCAAAGAGGTGCTGGAATCGCTGAGGTTGCAGAAGCAGCAACTCAAACGGCAATTCCGTGAGGCTAAAGTCACCAGAATGTCCTATCAACATCAGCTGACACCGTTGAAGAAAAGAATTTATGAGTTGGAGCAGAAGTTGGAAAAGATGGCAAACGAGGAGTTGTCCGAGTTACTCCCAGGCCTCTACAACAGGTTGGCCACCTCGGAATTTCTATCTTTCAATGATGTTTTGGAATTCTTGAATGGTGAATTGTAACTGAAGCTGTGAGATTTGCAAAAAAAGAGGCGATAATCATAAAATTATCGCCTCTTTTTGAGCGGAAAACGAGACTCGGACTCGCGACCCCAACCTTGGCAAGGTTGTGCTCTACCAACTGAGCTACTTCCGCTTGTGATTTCGGCTGCAAAAATACACTTTTTTTCAATATGTCAATGGTTTTGCTGAATTTTTTTTGATTTTATTCGTTAACTTGTTGATTATAAAGTGGAAAAATTTTGTGAGAGATGACGGATAATCTTAAGAAACTGGAGATAAACAGCTATGTTTTCGGCACGATTCCCTAAAAGGAAAAACGAAAGATGATCTGTTTTACAAAATACACTCAAAAAATATACTCAACATACCAAGAGAAAAATTACACTTTTAATCCTCGATCTTCTGTTGTGCATGGCCGGGATGGTTGTGCAGGCACAGGAAAGCCGCTTTGATATCAATGAATGTACCAAAGTCACGAGTCTGATGGTGTTTGATGCTTTCGGCAAATTTATTGTATGGTATGCCGTTGACAAGCTCTCGCGAACGGATTGACATGAGCCCTTATCCGTCGGAGCGTGTATGTGGTGAAATGTGGCTGTCATGTGGGCAAGGTGATCAAGCAATAATTTGAATATTTTTAGTATCTTTGGCGGCTCAAAAAAAAAGAACTGTAAACTCACGTATATGGCTGATTTAGTTAAAGGTAAAATATCCCAAATCATCGGTGCCGTCGTTGATGTGCATTTCGATGACGACTGCGTGCTGCCCAACATCTACGATGCTCTTGAGGTGGTTCGCGACAATGGCGAAAAACTGATTCTGGAATGTGAACAGGATATTGGCGAGAATACAATGCGTTGTATCTCCATGGATTCCACTGATGGCCTGCACAGAGGCATGGAGGTGGTGGCCACCGGCCGCATGATCACCATGCCCACGGAAAACATCAACGGGCGTCTGCTCAATGTGATCGGCAACACCATCGACGGCATCGGCCAGGTGGATGCCTCCACCAAACGCAGCGACATCCACCGCGAGCCACCCACATTCGACAACTTGTCCACCTCTCAGGAGGTCTTCTATACCGGTATCAAGGTCATCGACCTGATCGAACCGTACGCCAAGGGCGGCAAGATCGGTCTCTTCGGCGGCGCCGGTGTGGGCAAGACGGTGCTCATCATGGAGATGATCCACAATATCGCCAAGAACTACGGCGGTATGACGGTCTTCACCGGTGTGGGCGAGCGTACGCGCGAGGGTAACGACCTGCTTCGGGAGATGCTCGAATCCAAGGTCATCCGCTATGGCGATGACTTCTTGGAGAGCATGAAAGCCGGCGGCTGGGACCTCTCCAAGGTCAATAAAGACGAGTTGGCCAAGTCGCAGGCCACGCTGGTGTTCGGCCAGATGAATGAGCCGCCCGGGGCACGTGCCCGCGTGGCCCTCTCTGGCCTGACGGTCGCCGAAGGCTACCGCGACGGCGACGACACCACTGGCGGTCGCGACATCCTTTTCTTCGTGGACAACATCTTCCGTTTCACACAGGCCGGCTCCGAGGTTTCCGCCTTGCTGGGCCGTATGCCTTCCGCCGTGGGCTACCAGCCGACGCTGGCCACGGAGATGGGTACCATGCAGGAACGCATCACCTCCACCAAGCGCGGCTCCATTACCTCGGTGCAGGCCATCTACGTGCCCGCCGACGACTTGACGGACCCCGCGCCCGCCACCACGTTCTCCCACTTGGACGCTACCACGGTGCTGAGCCGTAAGATTTCCGAGCTGGGTATCTATCCCGCCGTGGATCCGCTGGATTCCACCTCGCGTATCCTCTCTCCCGACATCGTGGGCGAGGAGCATTACCGCACCGCCCAGCGGGTGAAGGAGACGCTGCAACGCTACAAGGAATTGCAGGACATCATCGCCATCCTCGGTATGGAAGAACTCTCCGAAGAGGACCGCAAGACGGTGAACCGCGCCCGCCGCGTGCAACGATTCATGTCGCAACCCTTCTTCGTGGCCGAACAGTTCACCGGCATCCCCGGAAAATTCGTCCGCATTGAGGATACCATCAAGGGCTTCAACATGATTCTGGACGGCGAACTCGACCACCTGCCCGAAACGGCCTTCAACCTGGTGGGCACCATCGAGGAGGCTATTGAAAAGGGAGAAAAAGAACTGGCAGCTTCTAAATAAACGGCTATGAAATTGGAAATCAGAACCCCCGACAAATCGGTGTTTTCCGGTGAGGTCACGCTGGTGCAGATGCCGGGCATTGATGGCCTGTTTGAAATCCTGGACCATCATGCCCCGCTGGTGGCCGCCTTGCAAAAGGGCCGCATCAAAATCGAGGACACCGCCAAACAGCAGCAGTTCTTCGACATCAACGGAGGCGTGGCGGAAGTGTTGGACGGCAATGTGCTGGTGCTGGCCGAATAGCCGAAAAAACAGATATTAATTTTACAGTATAACAACAAGGAATTTTTACTATGAATTTAATCGACAAAATCAAACAGAATGCCATCAGTGCCAACAAGCGCATCGTGCTGGCCGAAGGCGAAGAGGAAAGAACATTGAAAGCGGCTGACATCATCCTTGACAAAGGATATGCCGGCATCATCTTATTGGGCAACAAGGCCAAAATCGAGGCCCAGGCTGCCGAATGGGGCTTGAAGAACATCGGCAAGGCCGAGATCATCGACCCCATGGACAACCCCAAAAAAGAATTTTATGCCGAGATGCTTTGCGAAATCCGCAAGAAAAAAGGCATGACCATTGAGGAGGCCCGCAAGTTGGTGGAGGATCCGTTGTACTTGGGTACGCTGCTCATCAAGAACGGCGATGCCGATGGTGAGGTCACGGGTGCGCAACATGCCACGGGCGACGTGCTCCGTCCCGCTTTCCAGATTGTGAAGACCCTGCCGGGTATCTCCGTGGTTTCCGGTGCGTTCATCATGTGCTTCCCCGACAAGAAATGGGGCGATGACGGCATCATGGTGTTTGCCGACTGTGCCGCTGACCCGAACACGGATGAAAACAAGCTGGCCCAGATCGCAGTGGTGACCGCCCAGACGGCCCGCACCATCGCCGGCATTGAGCCGAGAGTGGCCATGCTGAGCTTCTCCACCAAGGGCTCTGCCAAGCACGAACTCGTTGACAAGGTGGTCAACGCCACCCGCATCGCCAAAGAAATGGATCCCAACTTGGTGATTGACGGTGATTTGCAGGCTGATGCCGCTATCATTCCCGAGGTGGCAGCCAAGAAGGCTCCGGGCAGCCCTGTCGCCGGCAAGGCCAATGTGTTGGTGTTCCCGTCTCTTGAGGTGGGCAACATCGCCTACAAACTCGTGCAGCGCATGGCCGGTGCCGACGCCATCGGACCGGTGATGCAGGGTATGGCAGCCCCCATCAACGACCTTTCCCGCGGTTGCTCCGTGGACGACATCGTCAGCCTTGTGGCCATCACGGCCTGCCAGGCTGCCGGCAACAAATTCTAATGTTTTGCAAACCCCTGTTGTAGAGACGCGGCGCGCCGCGTCTCTACATTTATATTATATGTTATGAAAAAAATCGCAACCCTATTGTTGGTTCTGTTCACGGTACTTTCCGCAGGAGCACAGACCCCTACACTGCCCCGCGCCCTGCGCAACGCACAGCAGAACGCCCGCCCTAACAATACAGAAAACAAACTCCGCTTTTTCGCGGGCGGCAATATCAACTCCAATTTCGGATACTACTTTTCCCTCACACCCGAAGCGGGCGTATATGCCACCAACTGGCTCCGTTTCGGCGTGGGACCCCGCTACGAGTTGTCCTATAACACCTCGTTGATGAAGGTGATACACTCTTTTGGTGCCACTGCGTTCGCCGAGGCTACCGTGGTGAACTATCTGACCGGTCGTGTCGGCTATGAATACCTGAACTACCCGGAGTGGATAGACATAGATGACCAAGGCAATCCGATTTTCGAGCGTCGTAATGTACATGCACTGGCGTTGGGCATCGGCTTTCAGTCGTATCTTTCCAACAATGTTCGCATGTATGCCCTGTATGTTATCTATCCTGTTCAGAATGAGAACAATTATTATAAGAAGTTCCTTCCGATGTTTGCCCGTATAGGCGTCTCGGTGGATTTTTAACATTGTCATGTCGCGTCTGCCCGTCCCGTTTCTGCTGGCCCGCCGGATTCTGAAGGATAAGGGGAATCGTTTTTCCCGTCCCATCATACGCTTGTCGGTGATGGGAGTCTCCATTGGTGTTGTCATCATGATGTTGGCTATAGGCATCACATCGGGCTATAAACAGGCGATTCGTGACAAGGTGATCGCCATGGGGTCGCATATCCGCATCACCCATTTCGATCAGAACTACTCCTACGAGCAGGTTCCATTCGACAAGAACCAGCCCTTTGTCCGGCAAATCCGACAACATCCGGAGGTGGCTGATATTCAGCATTATGCCACGAAGGTGGGCGTGATAAAAACCACCGACCAGGTGGAAGGCGTGGTTCTGAAGGGTTTGGATCAGACCTTTCATGCGGAACAGTTCCGCAAAAATCTCGTGGATGGCGAACTATTGCAATTGGGCGACACTGCCGCCAGCCGCCAGATTGTGATTTCCAAGCAGATGTCAGATAAGCTAAAACTGCATGTCGGCGACAAGGTGCAGACCTATTTTGTGCAGGACCCGCCGCGCGCGCGGAGCTTCACCGTGGCAGGCATCTACCACACGGGGCTTCCGGAGTACGACAACATGTTCGCCTTAGTGGACATCCGGCAGGTGCAGCGCCTCAACGACTGGGATGAGAACCAGATCAGCGGCATGGAAGTGCTGATACGGGATTACGACAAGTTAGAGGAGATGGGCGACTATATCCATCATCATATCAACCCGGAGCTCAAGGCGGAAACCATCCGGCAGATTTATCCGGAGATCTTTGAATGGATAGCCCTTTTCGATACCAATGTGGCGGTGCTTCTTATCATCACCACCTGCGTCTGTATCGTGACTATGCTGTCCATTTTCTTCATTGTGGTGTTGGAACAGACACGCACCATCGGGCTATTAAAAACGATGGGATTGAAAACCAAAACGTTAGTGCAGACCTTTGTGTTAGTGGCCTGCAACATCCTGCTGAAGGGGATGCTCATCGGGGATGCCGTGGCCATCACTTTCGGATTGCTTCAGCAACGTTTTCATTTTATAAAACTCAATCCGGAAACCTATTATGTGGATTTCATACCGGTTCATTTTCATATAGGGGCGGTCTGTCTGCTCAATGTGGGCGTGTTTGTGTTGTGCGCGGCGGTGCTGCTCTTTCCCGCATGGGTGGTGGCCCGTAAAATCACCCCGACAGCTGCCGTACGCTGGGAATAAACTTCACGTCAATCTGTTGAACTATTTCATTCCTGAAATTCCACTCCTCTTTCCTTGCACCATTTCCGCCATCTTTCCTTATAATAATTACTTACGGTTTTATCAGCCATGACTTTCTTGAATGTCAGAATGGCGGCCACCTCTTCTGGCTTCTGAACTGGGTTATGTTGGAGAATCAGCACATCCACAGTCGCTTTCAACGTAGTTTGGTGCAGGCGTTCCTTTCGTTTCAAAAGGAAGAACGTTTTATCTCCATATCGGATGAAGGGGCCTCGTTTACAGAGAAATGTCGCATCAAACGCTGATGTGTCCACAGACACGAATTGTCGGTCAGCATGTTGTTTTCTGGCATGGTTTCGGATGGAATAGCCGTACAGGCTGTCCTCTTCATTGCGAATGGAATCCGAAAAGAGAATCGCCTGTTGCCGGTAACAGAAATCAATAGCACTCACGTTCCGAATGGCATATACGGTCACGTCATCCTGTCGCAAAAGCTCCATTTTCCGTATGCCGAAACAGAAAGAAAATAGTGCAAAACTTGCATACGCCAACCATCCGGTTATGCGACGATGATATTTTAAAGTAATTAAAATCAATAAGATACACATATAAAGAAATATAACCTGTGGGAAGGAATAATCGATATTTGTGGTGACGGAGCCGGGCAGTTTTTCAATAAAAGAGATGATGCCATTCATCAGTCGGATCTCTTTGGTCAGAAGCCATGCTCCCCATTTCGCCAAGATCGGGACCCAAGATACCGACAATAGAAATATGCCGGTAATCATCACAATAAAAGAGAGTGTTATGACCGATAAGTTGGAGAGAATGAAGTAGTTAGGAAATTGTCCGAAGTAGTAAATGGAAATGGGGAATGTGCCGATTTGGGCCGCTATTGATACCGACAGCAGTTCCCAAAAATAGCGCCCGATTCGGGTTTTGCAAGTGTATAATCCGGCAATGACGGGCTGAAACCACACGATGCTGAATACAGCGCTGTAGCTGAGTTGGAATCCCACCTCAAATATATATAATGGATTAATCACTAATAAGATGAATAACGATGCTAACAGACTATGAAATACGTTTGTGTTGCGTCGCATCAAGGAACCGACAGACACAAAGGTGAACATAGTGGCCGAACGCGTGACGGAGGGTGACAGTCCTGTGATGCCAGCATACAGCCAGATGACGGCCAACAGTAGCAGCACTTTGAGGATGCGGGTACTTCGGAACAGGTCCAACGGTTTGAGTAAAAAGTCGATAATCATAAAGATGATGCCCACGTGCATGCCGGAAACGCAGAGTATGTGGCTCACGCCGGCGGCAGCGTAGGAGGCTTTCAGGTCGGGTTCCATCGTGTCATCGTCGCCCAACAGGATGGCGCGGATGATGTCGTATTCCCGCCCCGACATACCCGTCAGGACAAAGGTCTGCGAGAGACGCTGCTGCATCCTGCGCGACACTTCCCGGAAAAGGTTCGGCACCTTCCGCCCGATTTTTTCCCAATGTCTATTTCCCGCATAACCTGTGAAGAAGATACCTTTTCGGCTCATATATTTTTGATTGTCAAAAGCATCCGGATTTTCGGGTTGCATGATTTCTTTTGGTTTGAACGCCACGTACAGCAAATCGCCGTATCGTAGTCTCTGAGCCAACGAATCCTTTTGCACGTACAGGAGCATCTTTTCCTGTAGTGGCTGACCGGAGGCCGACTGCAGGATTTCCACCACGGTTTTCATGCTTTTTTCACGCTCCACGGGAAAGTCGATGATACGGGCCGTCCAGCAGGTCTCGTGCGCCAAGGCTTGCATCTGATTTTCGGAACGGTGCGGCGAAATTCGGAGAATAGTGGCGGCCATGCCCGCAAACAAGAACCCCACGAGGACGAGAAATGTTTTCAAGCTCTGCCATTTATAATGCCGAAAACGGATGAAAACCATTGAAAAAAGCAGAATTATTCCAATAAAAATCATCAAAATTCTGCCATAATCCCATGATAATGAGCCATAATAGGCCCATAATACTCCGATAACATACGGAAACAGGATTTTTATCAGAGGATAGCTTGATAGATTCATATTTATAATGTTTTTACAAATATATAAATAATACTAAATCACACATCTCCTATGGGTTTGTTTTTCCCAATGGTTTTCTTGCCCGCCGCGAAAGGCATACATGTGCGAAATGGCAAGAGCATTTTTCCGGACCTTTTTTTCATTTGTTGGACAAAAAGGTGAAATTTCCATCTTTTTGGGGTGAAAATGCGATATATGGGGTGAAATTCCGGAAAATATGACGAATATTTGACGAAAGTGAGGGTACCCTCACTTTTCGTCAGTCCCAATTTCGAAAATAAATGTCTATCTTTGTCGCACGTATTCTCCAACTATTAAGTTTAGAGTTTATAGTTTATAGTTTAGAGAAAAAGCCAAAAGCCAACGGCCAATAGCTAACGGCCAACAACTAAACCCCAAACACATGAAAAAGCAAACCTTATTCCTCGCCCTCCTCCTCTCCCTGGCCCTTGCCGGGCGGGGACAGGATCCGTGGCCCTTCGTTACTATCGGAGGGGTGGATGTATTCCAATCCGATGACAGCATTACGGGCCCCAACATCTCAGGACATGTCTCCTTTGATGCGGAGACTCATTTGTTAACATTCCATAATGCAACTATCAATGGGGATGTGATTCTGGGTGGATGGCCAATGAACAACTATGTTAAAATGCGGATGTTTGGTAACAACTCTATTATAGGTTTCCTGGATATTAATTCCGATTCCTGTTCAATTTATGGTCCTGGGAATCTGGAGATTAATTCGCCAGTTTTTGATGCCATTTATGCGAGTAGGACACCATTTTTCAGTATGGAAGAAAACGTTACCGTAACGATTTCGGCACCTGAAACTGGAATTAATGCCTTTTATGATTTTATGGGAGGAGATGATTATGTTTATACCTCTTTATATATAAACAACAGCACTTTAATCGTTTCGGCACCAACATGCACAAACTTAATAACATATTGGTATCTTAACAGTTGTCATATTGTGGAACCTGCTGATGCGATATTCGACCCTGTTAGATGCATAATATTACTCAATGGCGAGTGGGCTTTCGTAATTAGCAACTACTTAGAAATACGTCCCGGGGGTGTTGGGGTTTCCGTTCAGAACGGGCCGGAGTGTCAGATTGTGGGAGGCAACGGTGGCGTAAGGATAGAGTATGAGGGGAAGTCCACTATGGTGGAAGTGACCGATATGCAGGGGCGCTGTGTGTGCCGCACCCACCATCAGGGCAACAGCACCTTCATCCCGCTGCATCCGGGCTTATACATTGTGCGGGCAGGCGATTATACAAAGAAAGTGGTGGTTTTATAATAGGTTATATCTTTACAGTTGTTATGAAAAGACGACTAACACAAACAGTTATCATGATTTTGGTTGGATTGGCAACGGTGTCCTGTACACGACACGATTGCGAATACGGAGATTCAGCCAAATTTGTTTACCTGAAAGAACCCTATACGGTCAAAAATATTCATAACGGGAAAAAATATACAATAAAGGCTCATGTGATTATAGATATCACTAACGGTGGTTGGGGTTTATATGAAGTGTTTGGGCCAATACCAAGGGCATTCCAAACAGAAGATACTCTCAATGTAAAAGTTAGCCTTGAAAGAGTGCCTCATGTAAATGGTTGGTTTCACTTCGTTATTCCATTAAGTCCTGATGAGACATGGTGGGTTTACAAAATTACTTGTATTGAAAATGAATGATTATGCAGCGCCAACCCCTTAACTCCTTAGTTCCTTAACTTCTTAACTCCAAAGCCAACAGCCAACGGCCAATAACAAACCGCCAACACCCCCTTAACTCCTTAGTCCCTTAACTTCTTAACTATAACATCAAATCCCCAAGCATATGAAAAAGCAAAACCTTTTCCTCGCCCTCCTCTTGCTTTGTTCTTGGGCGGCCAAGGCCCAAAGTGCGTATCCGCCGTACGATTTCAAGGCGGTGAATGCGGATGGCGACACACTGTACTATCGGATAACCTCCTCGTCTGCCCCTTATACGGTGGCTGTGACACGATGTATGGATTCTCTATTTCATTCTCTGCACGCACCTCAAAGTGCCAGCGATGTCGGCCAGTCGGGCTATGCCTATCCGCTATATACCTATGATTCCCTGTTATCTATCCCATCGGAGGTAACGTATGATGGCATAATATATTCTGTCACCTCCGTTGACAATGAAGCCTTTTATCTGCAACGGGGAATCCGGAAAGTAGTCCTTCCTACGACTATCGTCATGATAGATACCGCTGCATTCTATATTTCAAGCGTTTCGGAGATTATTATGCCCAATGTCCGACAGATCAGTTACGGTGCTTTTACCGGTACACCATTGGAACATGTGGTGCTGCCTGATACACTTTCTTGGTTAGGACGGATGGCATTTGCCGGTTGCCCTATGAATAATATTGACATTCCATGCGGGGTGTCTGTGCTTCAAGGTTACACCTTCTGGAACTGTCCGCTGGAACACATAGCGTTTCATGAAGGACTGATAGAAATTGAGGATTTTGCTTTTAGGGCGGATAAGATAGACAGTCTCTTCTTCCCTTCTTCTTTGCAAAAGTTGGGAGTCATGCTTTATGATACGTTTTTCATGCCATTACCGGAAATAGAGTGCCGATATGTTGGTTTTCAAGAAGGGACCTCTCCATTGGTGTTGGGAAACCATTGTCTGGCTTTTTTCAAAAATCTGAGAACCCTGCAACTACCTAACAATTTGGTTGCATTGGGAAAATCCTGTTTTGAATTGACTGGCTTGGATTCGATAATCATACCCGAAGGAGTGACCGCCATCCCTAAACGGTGTTTTGCAGGATGCGATTCCCTTAAATCAATACTATTACCTTTGTCTTTGGAAACCATTGATACCGAATCCTTTTCCGCCACATCACAATTGTTTGAAATCACCATTCCAAGACAAGTCATCCAATTTGGAACGGAAGTTTTCAATGTAGGTTTGGAACGTGTGACTATGGAATGTGAGCTTCCTCCTGTCATCCATAGTAACACATTCCCATCATATCCGATACAATTCACTATTCCCTGTCATACGCTTGCGTCATATCATGAGTCCCCAGTTTGGTCAGAGCAAGGGAATTTCAGCTTTCATGAGGACTGCACTCTGACAGAGGAATATGAGAGGAATCCTATTGTGATTTATCCTAACCCTACAAAAGGAATCACTCACGTTAGGTGTAACCCAAAGAACGCTTGTTTAATCCTTGTTTATAACTCTTTAGGACACTGTCTTCTTTCTCACCCTGTTCAAAACGAGTGTTCTATACTGGATTTATCTTGCCTGCCAGAAGGATATTACTTTTTAAAAGTGATAGGAAAACAAAATGTTGAAAACGCAGCAAAAATCGTAAAAATCAATTAAAACATTTTAATATATGAAAAAATACTTGTTTCTTATTGTCTGTTTTCTCGCGTGCTATTTTATTGATAACGCACAATCTATTATTCATTTCACAAATGATAGTATGATTAAATACGCCGTATTTGAAGAGAATAATTATCGAGGAATTTCACCAGAGTCTTTTTTTTCTATTTTTTTAGAATTAGATAATTCCAATCAATTTATTGCTATTGATACTGTTTATTCACCTGATTCAGCCTATACGTATATCAAATATGTTCAAACATATAATGAATATCTTGTAGAAAACACACTTGTTCGATTAACCATTCATAACAATAGTATCATTCGCTTTTGCGGTAATTATGAAACAATAAATGAATTACCTACAATTAATCAATATAATCACGAAGATATAATAAGCAAATACCAAAGCTACTATAATGATTATGAACATACAGATGGTTATATCATATCTTCTGTAATAACCAAGGACAATTTCGGTAATCTATGTTTATGTTACAAAATTCACCAAATCAGCACAAATGTTTTATTATACATTTCCGCATCTGATTTATCAGTGATAAAAGAGGATTATTTTGCAGGAGCTGGTTTCAATGCAACCTTTTTTACTCAATATAATGGCGTTCGACAAGGGTTTAACACTGGGGTGTTATGGGGTAGTGATTCTGCCTTTATTTTACGTGACTATGATGCCGCTATTGATATTCTTAAGGTTGAACCAAATGTAACGGATTTAAGCTCTTGTATTAATACTTTTTATAATAACTCCAGTGTGTGGGGACAGGACACTAATGGAATATACCCTAATTATATGTTAGATGCGTATTGGTCTGCCAGTGAATATGTTTATTATCTTCGGAATAGATTTAATTGTCCCAAGGGATATTTTCAACGAAATTACACTAATTTAGGTTATTATATTTGCGACACTTTAACACCAATTTATATTGCCTCCAACACTTTTTTAGATAACACTCACTGGACTCAGGTTTTATGTGAAAACATGTTATACTCTAAAGATGTTCCTCCTCAACCTGTTCCAATTTATAGAAATGCTATCGTAATTGGATCCCAAGGAACTACACATAATGCAAGGTCTTCAATTGATGAAGTTGTTCATGAGTATGCTCACATATTCTCTTTTCAATCTTGGCATCCATTTTTTTCCACTCAACCAAATCATAACATCAAAGATAATCGATTAGCCGAAGCGTGTGCTGATATTTGGTCGGCCATAATAACTCATAATGTTTATCCTGATAATGAAGACAAAATATGGAAAATCGGAGAAGATGTTGTCCTTCCAACATCTGGACATACTTGTATTAGAAATCTGTCAAATCCAACAGATACAAATGCTGAAATATTTATGAATGAAAATACCTGCCAAGAGGTATCCGGACAGGCATATCAACAAAGTGGCATTATATCTCATTGGTTTTATTTGCTTTCACATGGTTTTTCAGATATAGGCTGTGATGGGACCTGTTACTCCTTTCCTGCATTACCAATTGATTCAATTTCAAAGTTGTTATATTATTGTGAAAGAAGTCATTTTTTCCATGATATGGAATATTCTGATATTTGTCAAGCAACTTTAGACGCAGCAGAAATTTTCCAAAATCCCGAAGAAATGAAAATTTCCATTCTTCAAGCATGGAAAGTAGTTGGTGTTGAACCAGAAAGCATCAACGGGGTTGAACAATTTGGATTGTCGTATAATTCATCTAATAACTCTATTTATACGATAAATACTGATTTAATTGTTGATTCTCTTCAAACGCTATTGATATTTGGTATTCTAAACATAAGTGATTCCGCCCGCATCATCGTACGGCCCGGCGGGAAGCTTGTGGTGGATGGCGGCACGCTCACCACCGCCTGCGATGCGGAGATGTGGCCCGGCATCACCGTGCTGGGACATCCGGACAAACGGCAGATAGCCCAAAACCAAGGCAGTGTGGAACTGCGCAACGGGGCCGTCATCGAGCATGCACGCTGCGGCATCATCCTCGGCGCAGACGAGAATGACACCCTCCACACCGGCGGCATCCTCTCCGCCACGGACGCCTCCTTCCGCAACTGCGCACGAGCTATAAACTTCCGCCCCTACGCTTACTCTGAAATCGCTCTCATTGGGCGGTGGCTCCGTCGGCACTGGTCTGGAAGATGTGATGGTTTTCCCCAATCCCACGCAGACGCAGTTTACAGTGGTCAGTGAACAGGGTATAGTGAATAGGATACGGCTTTACGACGTTTACGGCAAGCTGTTGAGGACTATAAATGTGAATGCCAACATGGCGGAGGTTGATGTTCATGAGTTGTGCGCGGGCGTGTATGTGCTGCGCGTGGAGACGGACAGCGGCGCGGTGGTGAAGCGGGTGGCGAAACTGTGAGGGTATATTGTTTCTGCGATTAATTTTATATTTTTGCAGTTGTAAATAAAAAGTTCAAAATACAAAAATATGGAAAACACCAATCGCAATCGCAATCTACAGGTCCTTCTATTTGCTCTTTTTTATGTACTCCTCATCATTTTTTTTGGCCGAAACAGTTTTATCCGTCCGGTAGCCTGCACGGCTTTGTACAAAGAGTATCTGGTTGGGACGTTTGTTGTGGTTGCCCTTCTTGTGGAGCAACTTCTGTTGATTCCCAAGTTATATTTCCGTAACCGTTTCCAATGGTTCTGGCTGCTGTCCGCCGTTTTGATCTTGCTCTTGACGGCAGGAGAAATGACACTGGTGTTACCGAATATCAAGCGGTCCATTTACAGTACATCCATGCCAGGATCAAAAATGATCATGACTTTCAGTTTGTTGGTGTTGTTCCGTAACTTAGGTCTCTTTTCTTTTATGTTTTTCGTCACGGTCTTGTGGCGGGAACTCTCCATTGCCCGCAAGAAGGCCTTGGCGCTGAAAGCACAAATCCAATACATCGATGTCCGGAATTTGCAAAATGAGATCGTGTTTATCAAAATCCAGGATATCCTGTATTGTGAGCAGGATCAGAACATGGCCAATATTTTTATGATATCCGGTGAAAAATACTATCGCTTTGATTCCATGAGAAATATGGAGGAATTGTTGGGTGATGACCTTTTCCTCCGTATTTCCAGATGCCATTTGGTTAATATGTACTATGTGGATGCTTATACTGGCCAAAGTGTATCCATTGGGGAATTAGAAAGAGGAAAAAGTCTGGTGTTGCCTGTCTCATCTGTCCGGAAGGATATTGTGGTGGAGAAAGTCGGCCAATTGGGGGTTGATATGAGGGAGGCGGAGAACGAGGAGGATTTTTCCGACTTGTCGGGAGCGTTTGACGGAGCCTCGTTGGAGTCTATTTTCGCCAAACATAAGAAGTTGAAAGAGATATACCAGTACATAGAATCCCATCCGAGTTGCAAGGTTTTTCAGATTGTTTCTGGCACGGGTTTTGCCAAGGGATCGGTGGAGCGTTATATAAAAAAATTGAAGGATTTGAATTGTGTGGAATATCAAGGTAATTGGAAAACAGGTGGTTACACAACAAATAACCCCTCATTATAAATGTAAATCGGAATAGGTTGAAATATCAATAAAAAGTGTATTTTTGCCGCCGAAAAACAACAACAAAATTTATAAAAAAATGGCTTACAAAATCAATCCTGATCTCTGCGCATCCTGTGGTACTTGCGCAGGCGAATGCCCTCAAGAGGCTATCTCCGAAGGCACTCCTTATTCCATCAATCCTGATCTCTGCATCGAATGCGGCGCTTGTGCTGACGTATGTCCTTGCGAAGCTATCAGCTTGGAGTAATTGAAACAATGGTAGAATAAAAAAGGCGCGGTCTTCACCGCGCCTTTTTTGTTGAATTGAACGAAGGGTTATTATTTGATGCCGAGTTGTGTGCGGACGGCCGAGGTCAGGTCGTCGCTGTCGGCGTAAAATGCCAGCGTGGAGATGTCAAACACATACGTGTAGCTTCCCTTTTCGGCCACCGCCTTGATGGCATCCAGCAGCTTGGACTGGAAGGGCTTCAACAATTCCACTTGCTTGGTTTGAAGCTCGGCCTCGCTGTTGGCCACGAACTCCTGCAGACGGGCATACAGCTTGGTGATTTCATCCTCGCGGACTTTCAGGATGGCGGCGGAGGCTCCCGATGCGGCCAGTTGCGTGTATTTGGCCTCTTTTTCCTTGAATTCGTTTACCATTGCCTGTCCGGTCTCTTCCAACTCCTGCTGGAAATCAGCCAGTTTGCTCTGTGCGGTGTCAATGCCGGGCATCTCTTTCATGATGGCGGCGTAGTCCACATGCCCGAATTTCGCCTTTTGGGCAAAACCGGTGGCGATGCCGGCCAGCAGGCAAACGATGATAATTAGTTTCTTCATATCCGTTCCTCCTTATTTGATGCCTAACTCTTTCTTGACCAACGGGGTGATGTCATCTCCATTGCCATAGTAAAGCAGTATTTTAGTGTCGAAGATGTAGGCATAGCCATGTTCTTTCGCCACCTTGTTGATGGCATTCTGGATGGCATCCTGGTACGGCTTGGCCAGCTCGTATTGTTTGTCTTCCAGATCTTGCTGAGCGTTGGCCTGAAATTCCTGAATGCGCGTGCCAAGGTCTTGCAACTCCTTCTCCCGCACCTGACGGACGGCGGACGACATGGTGCCCACCTCACGGTCGAATTTGTCCTTTTTCTGCTGATATTCGGTCATCATGCTTTCGTACATGGTCTGTAAATCAGCCTGAAAGGCGGTCAGTTTGATTTGCAGGGAGTCAATTCCCGGCATCACTTCCAAAATGTCCCCGGAATTGACATGCCCGTATTTCTGGGCATCAGCCACGTTGACGGAGAACATGGCAACAGCTGCTATAAGCAATAAGATTTTTTTCATTGAACAGTTTTTTTGAGTATTAGTGTTTTACATAATTATATATTAATCATCCATGTCGGACGATGCTGAGACTCCTAACTTTTGCAGGATGACATCGTTGATGTCCCATTTGGGGTCGGCGTAGATGATGGTCATCTCACCAGCGGTGTCAAACACGAAAGCATAGCCTTTTTCCTTGGCGTAGTCGTTGATGGTGCTGATGACACGGTCCTGGATGGGTTTCACCAGTTCCTCCCGTTTCTTGAAGAGGTCGCCGTTCTGGCCGAAGCGTTTCTTTTGCAGCTCTTTGGCGGCTTTTTCCTGGGCGATGATGGCATCTTCGCGGTTTTTCTTGATCTGGTCGGGCATGGTGATGGCCTCCACTTGGTATTTTTTGTACATGGAGTCGATAGCGGCGAATTTGGCCTCTATCTCTTTCTGCCACTGCACAGCCACGCGGTCCAGTTCTGCCTGGGCCTCTTTGTATTCCGACAGTTTGGAAAGGATGTATTCGGAATTGATGTAGGCGTATTTCTGACAGAATCCGGTCAGCGCCAGCATTAACATCAGGGTGGAGAGTATTATTTTTTTCATTTTTTTGGAATTTTGATTTGCAAACGAATGGGCGTTGGATTTATTGTTTCAGCATAAGTTTAATCGATAGATTGGTTGATGGAGATGTGGAAGTGGCTGCCCCAGCTGGAGGAGCTCCTGCCGGGCACGGGGTCGAAACCGTAGCCCCAGTCGAAGCCGAGCAGGCCGAACATTGGCAGATAGACGCGCACACCCAGACCGGCAGACTTGTACAGGTTGAACGGGTTGTATTGCCGTTTGTCAATCCAGCCTTTTCCGGCCTCCACGAAGGCGAGCACATAGACGGTGGCCGACGGGTTCAGGGAGATGGGGTAGCGGAGCTCGGCGGTGAACTTGTTGTAGATGCTGGCACCTATGGAGGAGCCGTCAATGTAGGGCGACAGAACCTCGTCGTCGTATCCGCGCATACCGATCACCTCGCGGCCGTCGTATGCGTATGTGGACAATCCGTCACCACCAAGATAGAAGCGTCCGAACGGGGTGATGCCGATATCCTGGTTATAACACCCCATGAAGCCCATTTTGAAGCGCACGTTCAGCACCAGATTCTGCACGATGCGTGTGAACCAGGAGGCGTTGAACTTCCATTTGTGGAACTCCATCCATCTGAATTTCTCCTGATCGGTGGCGGTGGTGTAATCCTTGCCGTTGAACAGGGAGTATGGTGGCGTGACCTGCACGCTGAACATGAGGCTGGAGCCTTCGCGCGGGTAAATGGGCGCGTTGACGGAGTTGCGCGACAGCGTGAATATGTAACTCAAACTGTTGGCGTAGCCGTTAGTGAAGAAATAGTAGCCCGCCCAGTTTTTCACTTTGTAGTATTCGTATGAGATCGTGTGCGACATCTGGAAGTAGTCGTCGGGCCACTTGAGCTGGCTGGCTAACGACAGGGATGCACCTGCGATGCTGCTGGCACGATAGGAATCGTCGGATTTTCTGTGGTTGTTGGTCTGTTTCTGGAAATAAACGCCTAACGTGAGGGCATTGGGCTTCTTGCCTCCTAACCAGGGTTCGGTGAAGGAGAGGTTGTAGTATTGGTACCAGGAACCGTTGGTGGAGACGTTGAGGGAAAGACGCTGCCCGTCGCCGCCCGGAATGGGGGTCCAAGCCTCTTTTTTGAACAATTTCTTGGTGGAGAAGTTGTTGAAGGCGATACCGGCGGTGATGACAAAGCCGGTGGCGCCGTAACCGGCACTCAGGGAGAGCTGGTCCGAGGAGGTCTCCTCCACCACATAGTTGATGTCCACGGTTCCATCCGCCTCATTCGGCTTGGGTTGCACATCCATTTTTTCTTGGTTGAAATAACCTAACGACATGAGCACCTGCTGGGTGCGGATGATGTCGGCCCGGTTGAACAACTTGCCCGGAATGGTGGTGATTTCGCGCATGATGACGTTGTCGTTCGTCTTCGTGTTGCCCGAAATGGTGATTTTGTTGTATTTGGCCTGTTTGCCCTCGCGGATTCGGATCTCAATGTCAATGGAGTCGTTCTCAACGGCCACCTCCACCGGATTGGCATTGAAAAACAGATAACCGTTGTTCATGTACAACGAGGCAAGGTCATCGCCGTCCTCTTTCATGGTCAGGTTTTTGGTGAGCAAGCTTTGGTTATAGACATCTCCCTTGCTGATGCCAAGCAACTGCTTCAGCAGGGAGGTGGAATATATGGTGTTGCCCACGAAGGTGATGTTGCGGAAATAGTATCTCGGACCCTCATTGACATCAATGTCAATGTGTATGTTGTTGTCCTTCACATAGTAAGTGTCGCGCACGATGACGGCATCTCGGTAGCCTAACTCATTGTATTTGTTGATGAGGTTGACTTTGTCTTTCTCGTAGGAATCACGGATGAACTTGGATTTCTTGAAGATGCGGAGTTTTACACGGTTGGAGAAATAGTCGTCCAAATGATCGAACATGTCCTTTGACTGATAATAGCCTTTGTGTTTGAGCGTGTAGGCAATGGCAGTATCGGCCTTGTACATGGGCATGAAGAGGAATTTCTCTTTTGTTTCCTTCATTGAGCGCAGGAGGGTGGCGTTGGTCACCCCCTGGTTGCCGTTGATGTTGATCTTGGCAATCTTGACTTTTTTTGCCTTATGGATATCGAAAAGGATGCTTCGGGCGTTTTTGATCTTCTCATCCGGGATTTCCTGTACGGATACATCACAACTGTAGAAGCCCTTGTCCACGTAGTATTTGCGTATAATGTTGACACAGGTGGTTTTCATGTTGTCGTTGATGATGTTGCCTTGGGAAATATTGAGTTTTTCCCGCAGGTCGTTCTCTTCGGATTTGGTAGTCCCTTTGAAGCCGAAGGAGAGGAGGCGGGCTCGGTCTTCCAGACGCACATCTAAGAAAGCCACGTTCCCGTTGATGCGTGTGACGGTGATTTCCACATCATCGTAGAGGCCTGTTCTCCAAAGGGATTTGATGCTTTTGGAGATTTGGTCGCCGGGGATTTTGATGATGTCGCCCACATGGAAAGAGAGCAGCCGTTGATCCAAAGGAGCAGTGCCGGAAGAGGTAATGCCACCGATTTCGTACTCTTTAGGGTTGGAATAGTCCACTTTGACAGGACCGTCGGGCTGGTCACCGCCGACTACAACCTGACCATAGGACCGTCCGCAAAAGAGTGCGGAGGCCAGAATCAGTAGCATCAAGAAGCGTTTAAAAACGGTCATTGTCTATGGGTGGAAAAAGTCGGCAAAGATACGCAAAATATTAATGTTCCCGAACTTGTTCACCTATTTTTCCGTATCGTCGTTCCCGGTTTTGGTATGCGTTGATGATTTCCGCCAGATCTGTTTTGCGGAAGTCGGGCCACATGATGGGGGAGAAGAAGAGTTCGGTGTAGGCAATTTCCCATAGGAGGAAGTTGCTCACGCGGCATTCTCCGCCGGTGCGGATCAGGATGTCGGGGTCGGGGATATCTGGATGATACAAAGCATGTTGAATATCATCCGCGGTAATGTCGTCCGCATTGAGGAGACCACGGGCGCAGTCGGAGGCGATTTTCCGGACGGCGTCGGTGAGCTCGGTGCGGCCGCTATAGCTGAGGGCGAGGACGACGGTCAGGCCGTCGTTGTCGGCGGTCTGGCGGATGGCATCCTGTAGTGCGTCGCGGCAGGCTTCGGGCAGGTCGTTGATGCGGCCGGTCATCATAAGGCGCACATGGTTGGCCATCAGGCGTTCCAGTTCGTTGTGGATGGACTTCACCAGCAGGGTCATCAGCATTTCAACCTCCTCTTTGGGGCGGTTCCAGTTCTCGGTGGAAAAAGCGTAGAGAGTGAGGTAGCGGATGCCCATTTCGCCAGCGCCTTCGATGACGCTGCGCACGGCCTCCACGCCGTTCTGGTGCCCGAAGGTGCGTTCGTGTCCTTGTTGTTGCGCCCATCGTCCGTTGCCATCCATGATGATGGCGATGTGGGCCGGTAATTTCTTGTCAGTATGGTTCATAGTCAGTGTCTTTTCTTACGCGGATTTTTGAGGTCACAGGTTTTGCTTTCATTGCCGAACTTCACTGTAAATGTCATTCCAACAAAGGAATACCAATCTTTAGTGGTAGAAATGCCGCGTTGTACGCCATTATCTTCGTGAATCAGGTCGGGGTGTTCCGCTGAAGGCACGCGGCGGTCGGCCAGGTCGGCGGCGATGTCGCCCCGCTGTTCGCGCAGCAGGTCATTGTCGTAATAGACGCCGCCCACATCATCCAGGTAGTCGGTGAAGGTGCACCGCATACCCCATTCGGCTCCGATGGCGATATGTCTTCCCAAGGTGGCCTTGATGCCGATACCGAAGGGGATGGCCACGCTGGTGAGCGAGTATTTCTTCTTTTGTCCTTCCAGACCCTGGCCTTCGGTGCCGAGGCTTTGCAGACTGTATAGCGGCGATCCCGGCAGAGAGTCCTGCGGGTTGAAGGAAAACAGGGCGAGGCCGGCGAAGATGTATGGGGTGAAGTGGTTTTTGCCCGTGGCGTTGTATAGTTTGAAGAAATTGAGCTCCGCTTGCACACCGATTTCCGAAATCGGGGAGACGAAGTTCAGGTTGCGTTCGTAGTTGTGGTTGGTTTTCCCGTCGCTGCCGCTGACTTTGGAGAAGATGATGTCGGCTTTCAGAGCCCAACGTGGCGACAAATTGTAGCGGTAAATGAGGCCGCCGGCCGGTTTCACCTGGCGGAAGATGTTGTCGGTGAGTTCGCCGCAGTAGAAGGAGATGCCGCCGAAGGCTCCGATTTCCGACTGCTGTGCCGTCGCCGTCAGGGCGAAAACGGTCAGGAAAAGGCCTGTTATGAGGGATTTGAAAGGGAAAGAGTTCTTTTTTCTTACCATTATGTCTTTGGATAATAATTGTCGTATAACGCTGCAAAAATAAAAAAATTACGCGGAAATTCGAGTAAATGAAAAAAAGTGTATTTTTGCGCCCCAAAAATTTATAAATAAAGTTATTATAATTTTTTAATAGAAAGGAGCCTTGAATATTACACCGAATGCAGGCAGAGGTATGAGGCAGAACGGTCCTCGCCCGAAGAAAGAAGCCCAACACCGTATCAACAATTACATAACAGCCCAGACCGTGCGCGTGGTGGGTGAGAATTTCGAACCCAAGATTGTTTCCTTGCGAGAGGCGCTTGCCATTGCCGACCAATACGAGCTGGACTTGGTGGAGATTTCCCCGCAGGCCAATCCGCCGGTATGTAAGGTGATGGATTACCAGAAATACCTCTACGAACAGAAGAAGAAGGCGAAGGAAATCAAGGCCAACAGTGCCAAAACCACGGTGAAGGAGATTCACATGGGCCCGCAGACGGACGATCATGATTTCAATTTCAAATGCAATCATGCCATCAAGTTCCTGAAGGACGGCTACAAGGTGAAGCTGATGGTGACCTTCCGGGGTCGTTCCATCATCTACAAGGATCAGGGCGAGTTGCTCCTGCTCCGTTTCGCCCAGCAACTCGAAGAAGTGGGCAAGGTGGACCAGCTGCCGACACTGCTCGGCAAGAACATGACCATGATGATCAGCCCCAAATCGAAGAAAAAATAGAATGCGACAAGCTCTTAATATAAACTTTAAAAATTTGAAGAAATGCCAAAAATTAAAACGAAATCCGCTGTCAAGAAAAGATTCACTTTGACCGGCACCGGAAAAATCAAGAGACATCACGCGTATCACAGCCACATTCTCACCAAAAAATCCACAAAGAGAAAACGTAACCTGGCTTACAGCGCCATTGTCGAACCGAATCTGGAACGTACCGTTCTGCAGATGCTCGGTAAATGCTAACATTTATTATTAACAATTAACTTTACTATCAGCTATCGAAGAGTTTAAAAATTAAACCGCTGACGTAAAAAAGAAAGGAACTTAATTATGCCAAGATCAGTAAATCATGTTGCTTCAAGAGCAAGAAGAAAAAAGATTTTGAAACGTACCCGTGGGTACTTCGGCAAACGTAAAAACGTTTGGACCGTTGCAGTCAATTCGTGGGAAAAGGGCCAACAGTACGCCTACCGCGATAGAAAAGCGAAGAAAAGAAACTTCAGAAGTTTGTGGATTACCCGTATCAATGCGGGCGCACGCGAATATGGCATGTCCTATTCTGTTCTCATGGGCAGTTTAGCCAAGAAGGGTGTTGCTTTGAACCGCAAAGCCCTCGCCGACCTCGCGATGAACAATCCTGAGGCATTTAAAGCTATTGTTGACTTAGTAAAATAGTAGCTTCGGAATTTAAAATTCGTAATTTGAGTTTACTTGCATAAAAAAAGGCCGGTTTTCACCGGCCTTTTCTCTTATATATAAATATGGATTAGCATTCCACGATGGTGCACCAGTTGTGTTTGTCCTCGATTTCACCATATTGGATTCCCATAAGGATTTCGCGCATCTTAATGCTCCAAGGACCAGGTTTGCCGTCTTTAGCGATGACATATTCCTTGCCAGTCTCACGATCCTGAATCATGTGGATCGGGGAGATAACGGCGGCGGTACCGCAAGCACCGGCTTCTTCGAAGGTGCCGATTTCGTCCAGAGCCACATGGCGGCGTTCCACCACAAGACCGAGGTCTTCAGCGATCTGGCGCAAGCTCATATTGGTGATGGAAGGCAGGATGGAACCGGAGTCGGGCGTCACATACTTGCCGTCCTTGATACCGAAGAAGTTGGCGGGGCCGGCCTCATCGATGTAGGTTTTGGTCTTGGCATCGGCGAAGATGGAGGCGCTGAAGCCCTCGTGGTGGGCTCTTTCGCCAGCGCGGAGGGAAGCGGCATAGTTGCCACCCACCTTGACATGACCGGTTCCCAGCGGAGCGGCACGGTCGTAATCCTTCGCAATCTGCATATTCGTGGGTTTGAAACCTTCCTTGAAGTAAGGTCCAACTGGCATCACGAACACGACAAACAGATATTCGTCAGCGGGTTTCACACCGATGGTGGCACCCGTACCGATCAGCAACGGACGGATATACAGGGAACCTTCTGTTCCGTAAGGCGGAATATATTCGGCGTTTAATTTGATAACTTTTTCGAGCGCAGCGAAAAAGAGTTCTTTTGGAATAGGAGCCAGCATGATCGTGTCAGCGGAGCTGTTCAGACGTTTCCAGTTTTCTTCCCAGCGGAACAAGCGGACTTTACCGTCTTTTCCTCTAAAAGCTTTCATACCCTCAAACGCTTCCTGACCATAGTGGAGGCAGGAGGCGGCCATGTGCATAGGGATGTATTCATCGGACATCACTTCCAATTCACCCCATTTGCCGTCTCTGAAATAACAGCGAACATTGTAATCGGTTTTCACATAACCGAATGACAAACTTTTCCAATCAATGTTTTTCATTTCTACAATTATTTTTTATTGTTGATATTATATTTGTATTATACTGTTTATACTGCAATTTTTGAGCTTGTCGCGCCCTTTCAGGGCTGTAAGTTCAATCAGGAACATCGTGTCAACTTTCTCCGGGTTGAAATTCCGCACCAACTGGATGGCAGCCGACATGGTGCCGCCTGTAGCCAGGACATCGTCCAACAGCAAGATACGCTGATGTTCCTCTATGGCATCCTGATGAATCTCAATGCTGTCTGTGCCATACTCCAGCGCATAAGAGGCGGAGTAAGTGGCGGCGGGGAGTTTACCCTTCTTACGGATAGGCACAAAGGGTATTCCCATCAAGTAAGAAAGTGTGGGACCGAAAAAATACCCTCTGGTTTCAAGAGCCACTAACACATTGGGATTCAATTGTTTGGCCACTTCCCACATATCATTGATAGCATTTTTAAATTCCTTCTCATCCTTCAACAGGGTGGTGATATCATAGAACTTGATACCGGGGGTAGGAAAGTCATCAATGGTACGAACTTTGGAAAAATCAAACATATTTAAAACCTCATAATTGAACGAGTGCAAAAGTACACTTTTTTTTGTACTTTTGCAGCGTATCGATATAAAACAATTTTTAAATCACAAGAATATGAATATCACAAAATTAGATCAACTCGTTGACTTAGTCAAATCCAAACCGAAGAAGCGTCTTGTGGCCGCAAACGCCAATGATGAGCACACAATTGAAGCGGTTAATGCCGCTGTTGACATGGGCGTAGTGGACGCCACGCTGGTAGGCGACACGGCCGCCATTGAGCAAGTTTGCAAAAATCTGAACATTGACATCAACAAATTTAAGATCATACACGAAACTGTGGATGTGAAAGCCGCTGCCATGAGTTGTGACCTCATCAACAATGGAGAAGGTGACATCCTGATGAAGGGTTTGCTGCCCACCGACAAGTACATGCGCGCCATTTTGAACAAGGAAAAGGGCCTCTGCCCACCCAATGCCACGCTTTCCCATGTAGCCGTGATTGAGAACCCCGCATACCATAAATTGTTGATTGTGGGTGATGTGGCCATCATTCTGGTTCCGGACTTGAAGCAAAAGCAAGTCATCTTGCGCAATTTGGTCAGCACAGCCAAAGCCATCGGCATTGAGAAACCGAAGGTGGCGCTGGTGTGCGCTACGGAGCAAATGTCTGCCGGCATGCAGGCTTGTGTGGATGCCGCTATCATCGCCAAGATGGCCGAGCGCGGCCAAATCTCCGGCGCTTATGTGGATGGTCCGCTGTCTTTGGACATCGCCATCGACAAGGAAACCGCCGAAATCAAGAAACTGAAGAGCGATGTGGCTGGTGACGCCGACTGTCTGCTGTTCCCGAACATCGAGAGCGGCAATGTGTTCTACAAATGCTGCACGAAATTCAACCACGCCGAGATCGGAGCCATCCTAATTGGCGCCAAAGTACCTTGCTGGCTCTCCTCCCGTGGTGACAGCA
>JAEEGF012411432.1_pt1 | contig 29384 bp, 20 predicted proteins | sample 9134171 | NCBI WGS metagenome assembly JAEEGF01 (sample SAMN16246542, study PRJNA631951) | gut metagenome | biome: gut microbiome; feature: rumen; material: AP-attached | host: Bos | place: Iran: Karaj | collected 2018-10 | reverse complement strand
ACAATCTTTATGCAAGAATATAATAATTGCACCCTGTGTTATTATCACAAGGTGCAAGACAATATCTTATATTTGTTTTTTATTCTTCCTTATTCCTTTTATGATAAAAGCTATACCTGCAATAATCAGAATAGGAAGCGGCCACCAAAGAAGTCCTGTCTGAGGAAGTCTTCTCGCTCCAAGTACAGCAGGAAGATTTCTAAATGCGCCACGTACTTCAGGAAGATCAGGAATTCCTGGTGTTCCCGGTGTTTCCGGCGTATCTGGAGTATCTGGAGTATCCGGTGTGTCTGGTTCATCCGGTGTATCCGGCGTATCTGGTGTGTCCGGCGTATCTGGTGTGTCCGGTGTGTCTGGTGTATCTGGTGTATCCGGAGGATTAATCGTATTTTCCAATGTAAAGAGTATTACTTTGTTATTTTCACCATCATAGGAACTTTGAATAGTATTGACAGTATATAAAAGACTTTCATCAATATTTTCTTTTATTGACCAGTCATGGGCTGTTGTTTCACCATCTTCGTTTCTAAAATCTAAATCAGACCATGAATAATACCAGTTATTATCTACTCCAAGCTCTACAGTCCGAACATTTTCACCATCTCTATATAAGTCTACACTTATAGAGGTTGGTCTATTATCCTCATAGCCTGAATCATTCCAAACCTTTCTGATCTCATACTTTTTAGGATATTCCTTTGAACATTTAGCTCTAAGTACAGGTGAATATACCGGATTAACCCAAGTCTCATTTTCATCCGTCGTTGGAACAGAGATCAAAAAAGTTTTAACAGCATAGGTACAATCCTCTTCTTTGTCATACAAAGCATCAGTCCTTACCATATACAAACCTAAATGAAGATTACCAAAATACGCTTCTCCATCCGTATTAGTTACAACAGAAGCTGCCGGATTCATATGGCTAAAAACATAAGGTTCAATGGTATCAATAATCTCATCCCACTGACTTTGCTGTGTAATGCTATTCAGATTAGTAACAGGCTGGTCTTTTAATTCATCTACTAATGCAAATTCGCCATTTTCACTAATATCTGCTACTAGATAAGCAGTAACTTCCATGCCTTCAAGTTTCTTTTGATCAAACTTGTACAAAAGAGTCATCTGCCCCTTATCCTGCCAGCTCATATCAATAGTTCCCCTGGCATAGACAGGTAATGAAAGATTAAAAACAACTGTCGCTGCAATCATTGCAGACATCACTATTCTTTTAAGGTTTTGTATCAGCTTATTCATCAATCAACCTCAATTATTTTGCCGCTTTTTTCTTTGGTTTCCTTGTCATCACAAGGAATATTATAAATGCCACAAACAGCATAGGTGCTCCAATGAATGGAGCTATCATCATAGTACCGTATCTTGTTGCATCAGCAGGTACTATTAGTTTTGTTTCTTGGTTATAATCAACACGCTTTGCTCTTACAAGGAGCCTGTGAGTATTCACACCATAAGGTGTACAAGTCACAAGCGTGACATATTCCTGGTTATCTACTATTGCCAGTCCTGTAACCTCTTCCGGCAATACTATGCTGATATTATCGACCTGGTAAGCAAAGGTCTGGTCCATAATATGCAGTAAAAATGTATCTCCTACGATCATCTGATCGAGATCTGTAAAAAGCTTGGAGGATGGAAGTCCTCTATGTCCTGAAAGCACTGCATGTGTGCTACTGGTTCCTGTCGGAAAAGATGTTCCTTCAAGATGACCTATTCCTGTCTGAAGTACAGATTCTGATGTCCCATGGTATATAGGAAGGTTAACTCCGATATTTTCTATCTCTATATAACCAATGATTCCAGTTCCCGTCGGATCCAGAATATCATTGTATTTTTCAAGTTCATCTTCACTTAATGTGAAATTTAGCGGCTTAGAGGCAAGTTCTTCATTGTACGCATAAGCCTCTTGCCAGAATTTTGTATAATCTTCCTTAGTTACATTTGCAAGAGCCTCTTCGTAATTGGTAATGGCTCTGCTCTGATGTTGTGAGTTTATATAATTACTAACAGATGGATATAAAAAAACTGCTATTCCAACCAGAAAAATAACTCCAAATATTAAGTTGGGTAATTGTTTTTTTAATCCTTTTTTCTTTTTCATCCGTTTTTTCTTTTTCGAATCTTATTATTCATCAGGGAAGAAATCCCTTCCCTGATGAATATCAAGTTAAACAAGATTCAAATTAATATATATGTTAACTTTTTCATACCCTAAAACAAATTATTCTGCGTCAGCTTTTCTGCGAACCATGAAGTATGCAACGCCAGCTGCGATAAGAATTCCACCAACGATGTAGAATATTGTTGTACCGATTCCACCTGTTGAAGGAAGGAGTGAACCTGTACTGTTTTCAACTGTTGCTACAGCCGGATTAGTTGTACCATGGCTTTCTGTAACTGTAACTTCCTGGAAATGAGTTGTAGTAGTTCCATCGCTAAGTGTATATGTAGCGTTATCTTTTGCAACAAGAAGGTTATATCCTGAAGGAGCCTCTGTCTCTACAAGTACATATGCCTCAGCATCAAAACCATTTAATGTGATAGGCGTAGTATCTACTGTTACAATTTCAGTAATTTCTCCTGCTGGATCTACAGTATACTGTGTATCACTTACTTTAGTAAATTTAACCTGTTGTCCATCAGTCTTTCTATATACATTAAATTTTGCACCTGCAAGTATTGTTTCAGTACCTGAAATAACCTTTTTAAGCTGAATTGGATATGTTTTGGTTTTTGTTTCCTTGTGAGTAGTCTCTGTATCATGACCATACTTTAAGTATGCTTCGTTTTTGTTTGCATCAGTTGCAATAACTGCATCTGTATTTACTGTTGCCTTATACACTACTGTACAAGTTGTATCAGCTGTAGGAATCTCTGTAAATTTAATTGAAAAGGTAGTTTTTGAATCAGCGGTTGTTGAGATTACAGGAGCATCATATGCCACAGCACCATTGCTAAATGTGATATCAAAATTTTCAACAAGTGTAAGCCCTGCATCTAATATATCAACGATTTCATAGTTTTCACCATTTGCCTTAAGATCAACTTTAATTGTGAATGTTACTGTATCGCCAATCTGTGCATTGTTACCTGTAAGATCTACTGTTGTTTCCTTGTCATCAGCAGCACCTGAATTTTTTTCACCTGTAATTTTCTTATCAAGGTCAGGAACAGAGTTTTTTTCCTTAATCTCAGCATTTGGCTTTGTTGTATCTATAGCTACTGCGCTACCAAGTGATGAATCAATTACATAGTAGCCATAGTCAAGACCTGTTATATTCAACTCTCCATCTTTAGATGCAGTATTTTTTCCATCTTCTACAACGGAATTAGTGCTAACATACTCAAGTACAAGCTTACCAAAATTCTTAACTGCGTCCGCATCATTCGTTGTTCCAAGTCCTGATGTATTTAATATTCCGTTATCTCCTACTGTAAAGTAACTGCTTGCAGCACCATAGGTTTCTGATGTATAGCTTGCAAGGCCTGAAAACTTAGATGCAAGCTTATATACACCACCATTTGCCATATCATCAGTATCAGCAGCAACAAAGTCAAATACTCTGTATGCTTTGTATTCTTGCCCATTTTTTGCATTTGTGATTGTAATTGAACCCTCACCAGCTGCAAATGCTGTAAGTCCCATGCCAAGTACCATTACTGACACAAGAAATCCCATTAACAGTTTCTTAATTGCTTTCATTACTTTCCTCTCCTTTTTGAATCTTGTCTCTGTATGTCTTTTGTATTTTCTTTATATCCGGTGCAAATGAGCACCTGTTTGAAGCTCTATTAGAGCTAAAAACCATTATTTCAGCATCTGTTTTCTCTAATGCTAAAGAATGTCTTGCCAAATATGGCAAAAGCTGCAAGGAACAGTCCAAGCATTGTGAATGACACTGTACCACTTCCGCCCGTCGCAGGAAGAACATTGGTTGCCATGCTCTTATTGGTAATTGTCAGCGTACCATAATCAATGCCACCTTCTACGACTTGCATATCGTACCAACTCTCACCGGAGGTACTGTAGTCTATTCCTTGATAATTATAGGTAGCAATATATATAGAATCAGAAATATCTTCTTCCATAAAGCAGTAATGATTTGGTTTACCTTCTGAGTCGAGTAGTTCTATATCTGTAAGCGTTTCTTCCCATTTACCACTGACTAAAGTAACGACTCTTCCAGTATCTACCCATTGCCAATTGGTACCTTCAGACCGTCTCCACAAGCGCAAATTAAGAGCAGTATGATTTGCAGAATCATCTTCACCATTTGCATTGAGCCATACCTTTTTCACAGTGATAATTCCTGCTTTTTGATTAACAAACTTGGCCTGATATTCGCCCTCATGGGAAATAATGTACTCCCCATAATAGGTTGTACCTGATACATTTGGATCTGTCTTTAATCTTACCTCTGTAGTCTGGACAATCTTACTTGAGTCAGACATTGTGGCATCATCTTTATAATAAGTTACATTAGCACCAAGATAGTAAAAATCTTCATTATCTCTGGATACTTTTTCTTCAGATGCGTCGCTATAAGAGTAATTCCTCTGCTTTGCTCTTGTATATTCTGCATGAAAAGTAGTGTGATACTTGGAAACTTCAACCTTTACATAATACTCAGTAGGGTCATACGTAATGCCGGACAAAGTTCCCTGCTCCTCAGTCACTTTGTAATAATATGTTCCTTCATAGATGTAATCTATTTCACCTAAGAATATTTTTTGTTCTGAGGATGATCCATCACCGCTTACAGTGAATGTCGTATTTGACGGCAGCGGTGAACTTTTAACTTCCACAGGAGTCCCATCTGATAAAACAGTATTTTGTGGTGTCCCATAGGACTCAATCGTAAAAGTAAATGCCATATCAGAATTCCATGTCCCACCGGTCAACTGTTTTGAAATCATAACCGGAGCCATAGGATTTGAATAATAATTGGCAATCTGAACCGTCGGTGTCATATCATAGTCTGTGGTAATTGTCACTTCCCTACCAGTATCATAAAGCTCAGTAATACTACTTACATCCACAGAGAACGTTTTCCTGTAGTTGTCTCCGCCTATGTTATACAGTTCTCCACCATTTTTATCAGTTGTAACTGCATATTTAGTAACTCGGCTGTATATAGAGTCTACAGGACTACTAGTATCGTTTACTGGATCATATGTAAAGGTGTATTTATCAGCCACCTCTTTTACCACATATGTACCTACAGGAAGTCCTTCTATTGTCCACTGAGCATTATCATTGTAATAAACATTATAGGTTGTACCTGTTAATTCACCATCTTTATACTCATAAGCTGTTTGGATTGAATCGCTTGAGGAAAGTTTTGCAACAAACCCCTTAAACCAAATAACCGCACCTGTATCTTTATTGGTAATCGTAAACTCAACATTATTAAGAATTGAGTCGTTTTTGGAATCGCGTACTATATAGCTTCCAAATTTATTAACAACCATTTTGTGGATACGAAGATATCCATTTCGGGTGTTGTAAAATGCTACATCACTTAAGTTTTTAATACTGTTAGCTGACTTCTTTGTCTTATCATTGGCAACTGCAGCTTTTATTTTTGAAAAGTCTCCTGATTCAATATTATCGATATAGCCTTTTTCCGTAGTGTCTGTATAACTGTATTTAAAATAATAAATTTTTTGGTTTGAAGTAACAGGATAATCTATTCTTGCAATAATATAGTCGTTATCTTTGGCTACTCCTGTTATGCTACTGTCATTTTCATTTATGACAAGATAAATTCTTCTATTGCCCTTAGAATCAGGTGTTATATAGTTTTCATTGTAGGCAAATGCAAATGAAATTTTATCATTATCATTAACAAGACTATCTGTCAGTGTTGTAAGGCATTCTTCACCTGAGTTTAGAACACGAACTGTAAATGAAAATTCCAAATCTCCGGGTGCAGCATTATCTAAATACTTGTAAAGCTCTATTTCTACCTGTCCCTTAATATTATTAAATGCAGGAACGGTTGTTGTAATAGCTGCAAGATTTGAACTATTAGTTGGATCTGCATCGCTTGTCAATAATTTATAGTACACAGGATCAGTTGCTGTATATGTCTGTACATACTTATTATTTTTCTGGAATGACGTGGATGAAACTGTAACAGAAGCAACATATACTGTTGTATCATATGAATAGTCAGTAACTTCTTCCTGTCTTTCAGTGATCTTATAATAGTGCGTACCCACATCAGTACTTTTTGTATAATTTATATAGCCAAAAGTTATGTCTCCCAGCGCATTCTGAATAGAAGTAACAGGAGCATCGCCCCATACATTGCTATTGCTATCCCATTCATACACATCGAAGTAAAACACTTCATCATCAGCAGGTGTTTCCCCATTTACAGTTTTGTTCGCTTTTAGGGTCACAGATGCGCCATAGACAGAAGGAAGGTCATGATTGTGATAATGCCACTCACTATTTGCTGATATTTCATTAGCTACAACTGTTCCTGCATTAGCAGAACCGCAATTAACTGCAGAATTAGGTGCAATAAATGTTCCACAAGTATTTGATATGGTTACACTATCAGCATTTATAATGTTAAATATGACAGCATTTGTAATCCAATCATCAGACTCATCCTTAGATGCAACATATCCACTGCTAGACTTACCATTTATGTTATAAGTACCAATTGTCAAATTCTTTGAAGTACAATTTAAAATAAGATACTGACCCTCATTTAGATAAACGTTAAGTTTCTCATCATCTATGTAAATATTATCGCCTGTATATGTAAGTACATAAGCTCCTGACGGATATTCTCTAAGATCTATAGTTGTTCCGCCCTTGTCTCTATGCGCCGCCTCAAAAGAGCTTCCCAAACCTTCGTATCTACCATAATACGACTCAATACCATCAATGATACTCGCCACATCTATATCAGTATTTTTTTCAATATTTGTTCCAACAACATTAGAAAACGAAAAGCTTTTTGATTTATACTGGCTATAAGCTTCACTTCCAAGATAAATATTTGCTGGAGTCTCGTGAAATCTAATTGTGCTTATTCCACTAACAGATCCAAAATAGTTATTACCTCCGGCATTAGCATAATTAGTTGATGCTCCCACGTCTTCTGCACTTGAAGTATATTTACCAACCATAACATTGGATTCTGTATCGCCACCCCATACGTAGGTATTAGCAACAACACCATAGTCAAAAGCTTCGCCAAAAGATGAAATATAATCAAAATCAATAACTGCAGCTGCTGATGCAGCGGATATTTTATTATTTTTAAGAGTTATAGCAAATACTGAGAAATTATCCTCACTAAATTCAATTTTCTCAGTCTCATTAACTTCTGCTGTTGCATCAGTAAGAGTTTTAACCTCAATATCTTCTGCTGTAATCTCCGTTGCTTCAGACGTTGTTGTTATCTCACTTGCCATTTTAACTTCTTCTTTAATAGGCATATGAACAACCGCAATATCCTCCTCGTTTGAAACAGCAAGCTCCTTAGTGAGCTGATTGTCTTCAAACTCGATACTAATGCTTACTGCACCTTCAGCAGGCTGTATCTCTGCTCCATCATACATGAAGGCGATATCATACATAAGAGTGTTATTTTCTGTGTACTCTGTCTTATCCTCAAGGCCGACATCTGATGCTATTGTCTCTGCATTGTTGTTAAGAGCTGTCATATAAGCATCATAGTTGTAGCCTTCCGTTTCCCTATCAATCGCTGTAACTACAAGATCTGCATCATCAGGAATTGCTCCTGGTATCTGCAACGTTGCTGTTATCTTAACGCCTGTAGAATCATCAGAATATGTAAACTCTGTCTGAGTTCCGAGGGAATAAACAAATTTAACTATTGTATCGTTTTCAATTTTTGTATAGTTCTCGCCATCTGTGGTATAAGAATAAACGATAACTGTTGTAAGTTCAGGTTCATCTCCCGCTTCGGTTTCTATGCCAGTTGCAGAAAGCGATGCTGCACTGTCAGATGCCTCTTCTGAATCCGGCTTTGAATCTTTCTTTACATATCCTTCAACAGTATCCTTTTTTAGACCTTTGATAATTTTTCCATCAACTGTTGTCTCAACATACTGATATACTGCAGTCCTAAAGGCACCTGTCTTTACCTTTACATTTGCATACGGAGGGTTTTCTGTGTCATTAAGGATAAGTTGTTCTTCAAATTCAGGCAAATCAATAAACGTATATTTTTCCGGATCAATTTCCTGTCCAAACTCATCAATGAGTGTTGCCTTGACCTCTACCTTATCAATATATTCAATATCATCATCAACGCTTGATGAACTATCTGAAGCACTTGATGTGCTGCTTGCTGAACTTGACACACTGCTTGAAGAACTCGCTGCGTTTGATGCACTGCTTGAAGAATGTGACTCATTTGATGAAGCTGCGCTCGACGCACTACTTGATGCGCTTGATTCGCTTTTTGAAGATTTCGAAGCACTTGAAGCATCGCTTGATGAACTTGATGCCTCTGTAGAAGCTGATGAAGCACTTGAGGATTCACCTGCGTTTTTCTTAGCTGATGCACTGTTTGAAGCACTGTCCATCTCTGAAGAATCAGGTTTATCGGAATCTTTTTTATCTTCACTGATTTCTTCTGTAGATTCGGTAGTTTTCTGCTCATTTTCTGAAGCATTATTGCCTTCGCCAGTTCCATTCTCTTCAGAAGCAGAAATTTCCTCTGATTCTACATTTTCTACAGAGTTTTCGCCTTCTTCAGTATTTTCACCGCCGACTTCGTTTTCTGACTCTTTGGCACTCTCCGCCTCTTCATTTTCCATCTGCTCAATAAGTCCCTGCTCAAAATCAGCATCAGCAGTCTCAAGAACAAGTCCCACCTGACCTGCCCCTTCCTCTGTCATGGCTGTAGCCGGTTTATTTAACAAATAGATGGTTACTGTTCCGGTAAAAAGAGAAAGACAAAGAGCAAATGCAACCCATCTCTTAAAATTTCTGTGATTTCTTATGTACTTTTCTGCGCGATTTTCTGTGTCCCCTCGCATCTTCCTACCTCTGACGAAATCAATTAAAAGTTACGAAAATCAAAGTCCTCCAAATACGTTAAATGGAAAAACTCTGAATATCACTTTCCCAATAAGCTGTTCTTTAGTAACGCATCCTACTACGCTACTTCTTGAATCTATAGATGCACTTCTGTGATCTCCCAGTACAAAATACCTGTTTTCCGGCACCTGATAAGGGAAAGTCAGATCTGTCGGCTCAAGACTTTTTTCTGTAACATAATCTTCATCAAGAGCCTCCCCATTTACAGAAACATTTCCCTCGCTATCTATATTTATCCAATCCCCGGGTGAACCAACCACTCTTTTAACCAAAACTTTGTTGTTATAGTAAAACGCAATGAGCTCTCCGGGTTCAAATCCCGAACTATTCTTTGCTATAACGATCTGCCCTGTATCCAGGGTAGGTGTCATTGAATCTCCGGTCACTTTAAGTACAGTAATAAAGAAACTTGAGATCAATACTGCAAGCGCTGCCACAACAACCACAACGAAAAGTGTATTTCTAAGAACTGTTCTATATTCTTTTTTGTTATTTTCTCTTTTTAGTTCCTTTTTTAACTCTTCTATAGAAGGTTTTAAGTTCTTATCTTCACTCATCAGCATTCTCTGTTACTTTTTTCTTGGTAGTTCTGCGCTTTGGCGCCTTTTTCTCTACAGGCGTATCTTCCTTAAGAGGACCATATTTCAGCTCCGCCTGTTTTTCCATCAGCTTTATCTTTTTTCGGGATTCCTCAATTTCCTGCATAAGCTGCTGATATTCGATGCCGGCATTCTTCTTTAAAGTCTCAACATATAAATCAGCGCTCTTCTGAGCTGCTTCCATGATGCCGCCAAGCTGTATAGATGCTTCAGCCAGCGACTGAGAATTTTCTATTTTACTAAGAGCATCATCAACCTGTCCCTGAAGTTCTGCCTTTTCTCTATTTAGCCTGTTCTTTAAACCAGCTATATCTTTATCGAATTTTTCCTGCATTTGAGCCTTCTGTTCACCAAACTTGGCTCTCATCTGTGCTTTTTCTTCTTCAAAAGCACTAAGCATTCTAGCTCTTTCTTCTGCAAATTCGTGTTGAAGTTGTTGTTTTTCCCTTTCAAGTTCTTCCTTATATTCTTGTTCGTGCTTTCTGGCTGCTTCAGCTTCCTCAGAGAAGGTGATCATCATCTCCAAGAGTTCTGCTCTGGAAAGCTTCTTTAAATTTATATCTGACATGTTGCTCCTAAGTACTATGTTATTTTGCCTATAAAAATAGGCATTCTGCGATTACATTTATCGCAAAATGCCTTTTATCCAAAAAATATGACAAGGCTTTGCAAAGCTAAATGACCAATCGCTGAAATTACATTCCGTGTACACTTGAATGCCACCTGCATCTCAAGGTTCATCCATGAACAATTCTGTACCGTAATTTTATTGCAAACAAAAAGACCGTCTGTTTTGCTACAGTCCGGCCATCTATGATGCCACGAACTGGCACCAGCAACTGGCTGTCTGTCACATACCTTTGTGATTAAGACCCTTTAGCTTTGCGTCACCACTTTCCAGCGGCTTTGCCCTACTATCTTAGCTACTTTGTTAATGTTCTTTCAAGTATCTAATATTATGTCTCCAATTCCTTGTTAAGCTAAATATATATCACCGTTCATTTTTTTACAATAGTTTTTTCATAAAATTTTCACAGTTTCCAATCAAAAAGAGCTGGAACCCGCTCCAGCTCTATGAAACAAAATTTTATAATTTTTTTAGATTTTTCTCGTTTCCTACATTTCAGTTTCCATAGCGCATTAACGCTTTAACGATTTAAGCAATTGCAACATCTCGTCAGATGTGGTAATTACTTTACTGTTAGCCTGGAAACCTCTCTGAGTTGTTATCATATCCGTAAATTCTTTTGCCAGATCGACATTACTGCCCTCAAGTACGCCGGATGTCATATATCCGCCATCCTTTGTAATATCCATATACATAGGATTTCCTGAGTTTGGTGATGCTTTATATAGTCCATCACCTATCTTTTCAAGTCCCATGGCATTGTTAAACTCAGCCACTACCATCTGAGCCTTCTTTTGTGTCTGACCATTGGAATACCTTCCAAAAATTGATCCGTCAGTTCCAAAAGAAATTCCAACCAGTTCGCCGGTTGTATATCCCATGTTCTGACCTTTCAAGTCACCTTTATGTACATCTATAGAAGAAACATGTGAAAAAGATGAGCTGGCAAAATTGGATGTCGTTGAAAAATCTATATCAAGCGGACCAACCAAAGGACCTGCAGCACCAGTCAGTGTAAGATTATATTTCTGCGTATTATTGCCATTTATTGAAGTAAGTTTTCCATTATGTTTGTCATAAACCAGATCTATATTAATCTGGTTATCAAAAGCCAATTTATTTCCTTCCGCATCAGTAATTTGACTAAGCGACATGTTGTAAGTGTTATCTTCAAGATCTCCTCCATCTGTCAGCTTAAATTTCAGAGTGTAGGTTTTTCCATCATTTCCAAATACTTCCAGAAGTAAATCTCTTTCTTCTTCCAGAGCTTCATCTTCCTTATCAATATTTCCTTTAAAATATGCAGCAGAGGTTGCTTTTGCAGGCATAGTATCAACCATATATGTTATCGGATTGCCCTTTGCATCATAGCTTTGCCTCTGAGTATTTCTATCAATAACCTTCAGCCTGTCAAGCTGAGTAATTCCCTCAATATTTCCGGCGCCATTTTGTCCCATAACATAAAGACCACTGTTCTGAGTTACCAGATATCCGTCAGCGTCGATAGTAAGAGCGCCATCTCTGGAGAAATTCATTTCTGTGGAGGTATAATCTTTTTTCACGCAGAAGAACGAATCTCCTGTGATCATCAGATCCAGTACATTATCTGTAAGCATAGCAGATCCCTGCTTTGTTACGTTTGTCATAATAGATGCAACTCTTGAGCCAAAGCCAACCTGTGAAGCATTGGTAGTCGCCCTGTTATCTCCTGCACCATTTCCTTGTTTTATTGTCTGGTAAAAAATATCCGAAAAGCCCGTTGCCTGGGATTTATATGAAGTAGAATTTACATTGGCGATGTTGTTTCCAATTACATCCATCTCCAATTGATGTGTTTTAAGACCTTCTACACCTGACCACATAGATCTCATCATAGAATATTTACCTCCGCATATAATCTTCGTCATATCCTATATCGGACCGAAAGTGTAGTTTATTTAGCTTTATAAAAAAATATCTAGCACAATTTAATAGATAATGTATAATAAATCTAATTGAGCGGGCATTGAATTTTCTTTTGCCAAATAATAAAGAAGGAATAGGGATTTGATAATGGACTATTCAGCAAACAGCAGAGATATTTTAAAAAGTGAGATCAAAGAAATTGTAGACCTGATCTTGTCCGACTATGAAAAAGAACGTGACATAGATCAAATGGATGTGTACAACCAGCCTGACAGAGACGCGGTAAAAGATATTGTGATAAAGCTTATTCGCATTCTTTACCCCGGTTACTATAGAGATAAGGTATACAAAAGCTACAATGACAATAACAGAATTGCCGTTGTTATCGAGGACGTTATCTACAACATGCAAAAGCAGATAGCTATTGCTTTCCATCACAGTCCCGATTACAAGAACGCCACAGATGATACATTGGACTGCGGCGCAAGATGCATTACTCATGAGTTTTTCAAGCAGATTCCCAAGATTCGTGGATATCTGGATACAGACCTTCAGGCTTGCTATGACGGAGATCCTGCGGCATACAGTAAAGGTGAGATCATCCTTTCCTACCCCGGTCTTTTAGCTACAACCTGCAACAGAATAGCTCACGAATTGTACCTTTTAAAGGTGCCGCTCATTCCCAGAATGATCACTGAATATGCCCATTCAAAGACCGGTATCGATATTCATCCGGGCGCAACAATCGGCAAATACTTTATGATAGATCACGGCACGGGCATTGTTGTAGGTGAGACATCAATAATCGGTGAACACGTCAAGATTTATCAGGGTGTTACAATCGGTGGTCTTTCAACGAGAGGCGGCCAGGCTCTTAAGGGTGTCAAAAGACATCCCACTATCGAGGACAATGTTACCATTTATTCAGGAGCATCCATCCTCGGCGGTGAAACCATTATCGGCAAAGATACCGTTATCGGAGCCAACGCCTTCATCACTGCTTCTGTTCCATCCGGCAGCAGAGTCAGCATGAAGAATCCCTGTGACTGCAATTAAAGCTATTTGCCTGAAATCCGAACGAAATCAGAAACTGCCCATATCTTTCGGTATCACTCGGGTAGCATTCGCAAAGAATCAGTAAAAATCAAAAATCTCTCTTCGTCACCTTTCATGCTTATTCAAAACAGGTGACTCGGAGAGATTTTTAATTTAAACTGCTTCTAATGCTCATGCTAAATCGTTCTCCCAAAAGATATGGGCAGTTTCTGATTTCTGTTTAGAGACACAATGAAACATATATATTTTAGTTACTGCTTGCTTCTGATGCAGCTTCTTCGATTGATGCACTCACAGATGCTGTTGCAGTTGCACCTTCTGTTGCTTCGGCGGATGTTCCAAGCTTCTTTACTGCAAAGCTTCCGACAATTGCTACTACGATTACTGCAAGAACAACACCGCTTACAATCTTAGCAATTCTCCTTCTCAGTTTCTGCTTGGCAATACGTTCTTTTCTACCTGCTTTTTCTTTCTTATAAGCGTCGATTTTCTCCTGACTCATACCCAATTCCTCACTTTTCTTTAATACCGTTTAAATATGCTGTTTGCCCCAAAACTTTTCCAACAACATCAGAGGGTATTATATCACAAAAAGTCCTGTTGTTAAACGCCGGCGCAATGGTTGCAATTCAAAGTTTTGCAACTAATAATCATAGCTTCGAAATGTCGTCAATTAAATTCGCAGCTGGCAAACATGTCACGAACGGCTGCTTTGTACTCTCCTTTGCTGCGGGACTTGCGGATTGCTTTGAGATGCTTTTCGCAGTCTTTGAAATGTACATGAACAAAAGCCCAGTGTTCAAGAAGTTTGAAGATTACATTCTGATCTTCCGGTATGTATTGTTCGTAGGCATCATAGAGCCTGTCGAGGTAAGTTTTAAGTTCGTCGGCCTTTAGCGACTCTCCACCGGATATTTCTCTGGCAAGAGCAGGATTGGTAATAAGACCGCGACCGATCATAATTTCCGAAGCATTGGTTATCTGACTTATATTCTCAAAGTCCTGAACTGAATTGATATCACCGTTATAGCATACAGGCGCTGTACCGCCATTTTCTCTGTACACATTTACCGCGTCACAAAAGGCCTGTAGTCTTATTTTCCCTTTATAGAAGTCATCACGGACTCTTGCATGAATTGTCAGCTCACTGGCAGGGTACTTTGCAATAATCTCCATTATCTTTGCAGCTTCTTCATCATCATGCATGCCAAGTCTTGTCTTTAATGAGAAAGCAAATTGAAGATTCTCTTTTGCTATAGTATCAAAAATCTCATAGAGCATCTTATCCAGCTTTTCAGGGTCTTCTAAAAGTCCGGAACCCTTATGTCTGTTTACAACAGTGGCAACAGGACACCCCATATTGAGATTTGCTTCATTGTACCCAAGTTCATGCATCTTTTTGGCAGCCCAGATTATCTGCTCTGCCTTGTTTCCCATTATCTGAGGAACAACTTCATTTTGGTAATCCTTAAACGCCGTGCAAAACTCAGGAAGTATATCCCTTTGCTCGCGCTTTTTGAACTTGTAGGTTCTGGCAGTTGAAACAAATGGTGTGTAATACTTATCGATGTTCTCTCCAAACATCTCTTTATGTATATTCCTAAGAGGGTATAGCGTAATTCCCTCCATTGGAGCAAAATAAATCTTCATGTATCTTATCTCTTTCTAACAACATTTCTCCATCTACTTACACTTAAGTCAGATAAATGGATTGTAGAACCTGTTTCCATCATAAAATGTTATGACCATGGCAGCCACAAAAAAGCATACGATAAAAGCAATGGTTCCTATATCAGCAGCCTTCAAAGGACGCTTTGAATACCAGGTACGCTTTGGATTTTTACCAAAACCTCTAAGTTCCATGGCATTGCTGACTACGTCAATTCTCTCCATTGTAGTAAACAAAAGAGGGAAAATAATAGCCGCTGTGTTCTTTATTCTTGAAAAGAGTGAACCCTTGGAACTCATCTCAATTCCGCGTGCTTCCTGAGCATTTTTTATCTTGTGATACTCGTCCTGAACATCGGGAATATATCTAAGTGCAATCTCTACCGAATATGCAATCATATAAGGCATTCCAATACTATTCATTGAAGCAGCGAGCTCACTTGGATCAGTCGTTACCAAAAAGATAAACACAGAAGGAATAACAGTAAAATACTTAATGAACACATTAAATTCGTAAAAGAGCTGTTCCTTAGTCATGGTATAATTCCCGAAAAGGTGATACATATCCGTTCTGCTGCCGTATATCTCACAACCCTGATAGGGTGCAAAAAAGAAAATACATACCAGATTTATGACCATGAAAAACATAATTGCCAAAAAGACACTTCCAACCTGATTCCACTTTGTGCCGGATACGATATATATCACAACGCCAATTCCAATCATGACCAGCAGTATTCTGGTGTCGAAGGTAAGGGCACTTGCAAGGCACCACAAAAGAAAAAACAAAAGCTTTGTAATGCCGCTCAGCCTGTGTATAGGCGTATTCTTTTTTTCATAGGAAATCATTCTGCTCATATAAAAATCCAATCAAATATATTTGTAACAATATTACTTGCTTGAGGCTTTTGTCACACGCTCACTTTCTATGAAACGGGCAACAAACTCATCTGCCTCGTCAATTCCGCATTTCAGGGCAAGATCATATAGTGATGTTCTCTTTAGATATGCCCTTTCACATATTTCGTCATTGGTCAGAACCTCTTCAGGCTTAGCATCCATAATCAGCTTACCATCCGTTAAAACCAAAGTTCTGTCCGTATATTCCAACATCAGATGCATATCGTGAGTTATCATCAATATGGTAATAGGAAGCTTTTCCCTTATCTGATTAAGAAATTCCATTATTTCTGTATAATGCTTGAAATCCTGTCCTGCCGTAGGTTCATCAAGAATAAGAATTTCCGGCTCAAGCACAAGTATTGACGCAATTGAAACTCTCTTTTTCTGACCAAAAGAAAGAGCTGAAACAGGCCAGTTCCTGTAAGGATAAAGTCCACATATCTTTAGAATGTTGTTTACTTTTTCCTTAATCTCAGCTTCCGGAACTCCTCTTACAACAAGCCCCAGAGCAACTTCATCATAGATCATAGGTTTGGAGATCATCTGATTTGGGCTTTGCATTACGTATCCGATTTTTTCTCCGCGCTCTTTAATCGACCACTTCTTCAAATCCTCACCGCAAAGAAGGATTTTACCGGAATCCGGCTTGTTAAAGCCACAGATGAGCGAAGCCAGAGTAGATTTTCCTGCGCCGTTTTTGCCAACGAGGGAAACTATCTCGCCTCTTTTTATGTCAAAGCTGACATCTTTAATTGTCTGCCTCTTGTTATCATATTTAAAACTTACATTCGAAACTGACAAAAGCGTATCTGCTGTACTCTTCTGTCTTGAAAAACTACTATTGTGAAACCACTCTTTTACTTTATCTTTGTAAGGCTCAACATCAAGGGTTTCAATATGCTGTGGATGAGACTCTTTGGAGAGCTTTGCTCCTGATGCCTTCAGTGCAGCCACATAAAGAGGTTCTCTTATTCCATGTTCAGGTAAAAGATCTGTACACAGAAGTTCGTCAGGATGCATATCCGCAACAATCTGACCATCCTCCATAAGCACAACTCTGTCAATATCCTTATAAAGAACATCCTCAAGTCTATGTTCGATAATTACTACAGTAAGGTCTTCACGTTTTAATAATTCGTCTATTAAAGTGATAGTTCTTTTACCGGTCGCTGGGTCGAGATTGGCAAGAGGCTCGTCAAATAATAAGATTTTAACATCCAGTGCCATTACTCCGCCAAGGGATACTCTCTGCTTTTGTCCGCCGGAAAGAGCTCCCGGAGCATTGCCAAGAAAATTGGTTAATTCCAGTTTATCAGCCACTTCAGAGACTTTTTCAAACATCTCTTCCTGTGGAACGTTGTCGTTTTCGAGGGCAAATGCCAAATCTTCACCAACAGTCAGTGCAATAAACTGTCCATCTGTATCCTGCAAAACAGTTCCAACTGTTTGTGACATACCAAAAACTCCGAGTTTGGATGGCTCTTTTCCATCAACTCGGAGACTACCGCTCATATCCCCTTCAAAAGAGCAAGGGATCAGAGCGTTAAGGCAATGTGCCAATGTTGATTTACCCGAACCGGATTGTCCTGCTATGAGAACCTTCTGTCCCGGATATATTTTTAAATTGATATTCTTAAGTGTGGCAGATGTCTGCGCACGATACTTAAAAGAAACATCCGAAAATTCAATGATCGGGGATGTACTGCTCAAAAAGTTATTCCTCCACCTTCAAATCAGAAGATTTTCCAGAAATTCTAGAATATACTGAAAGAAGAATTGTTCCAAGGATACCTATTATAATGACATTTCCAAGAAATGCAAATGCACCCTGTGCAAATACTTTATTGGCAGGTTCTGAATAAACCAAAATATCAAGAACCGGTGCAAGAAGTATCCATGCAATAGCATTAGCAACTACCTGAACAACGTTAAAGAAAACTATATTCTTTGTTGTAGCAAAGCCTCCTTCTTTTACAGCAAACTTTGCTGCAAAAAGTCCAACTGTTACACCAACAACTGCTTCAGGAAATACCCAGCTCCACCATACTGAGCCATAAAAAATCGCATCCCCAAGAGCATGTCCAAGTAATCCAATTACCCCACCAACAATTGGTCCAAATACAGCTGCAAAGAATGCCATTATTGCCATACGAGGCTGCAATGCTGTGTTAGGTACGATAACAAGCGGTATCTGCACATTTGTAAGTACTACAAAAAGAGCTGTTCCGATACCCATAGCTACTACTTCTTTGATCCCAAACTTTTTTTCCATGACTTTTCCTCCATAATGTCTTTTTCACGTGCTAATTTTAATACTTTCCGCCCAAATCCTCAACAGTACAATTTGAATTTGTTTACACATTTTTAAGCAATAAGTTAACCGTTTTATAGTATGATGATATTAGGGAAAGGAGCTCCAAATGCACGAGTCAACAAATATCACCCATGGTGCAGGAACGGTAACTGTGGTCTTTAATTCAGAAAGTGTCAGCGAAATCCCCGCTCCTATAATAAGAGCAGGTGACTTCAACGAACTGGCAATGTCCTGTTTTACCAAAAAAGAATTAAGTGAAATAAATGATGGTGCTTCTGCAGAAGTGACCTTTAGCTATGTAATGTATGACGAAGCTCCAAACGGAAAAATCCAAAAACAATTTGAAGATTTTATCAGCACCGACAACATTCTGCAGCAATACGACAAAGGCTTTTATATTGATGTAGTCTCTTTTAAAACAGTAGGTAATGGTCAGGAAGAAGAGTTCACAAGTCTGTCCAACAATACAGAGCTTCAGGTAGAGGTTCCACTCTTTCTACGCAATAATGATTATGAATACTGTTGCCTCGTCAATAACATGGGTGCTGTCAAGGTCATCCCAGACACGGATGAAGCTGCAGACACAATTTCTTTAAATACGGATTCTACAGGATGCTATCTTCTCTTATATAAACCCTCAACCCTGGACAAAGAAGGTCAAAAGCTTCATCTACGTAACCAATACATCTTTCTTATTGGTATAATAGCTCTTTTAAGCCTTTGGATATTCATGGAAAAGCTCCTGAACAAAGCAAAGTAATCATATTGACCATGCATTATAGCGAGTTCTATAATAAGACACATTGAAGGCGGTTACTCCGCCTATTATTTTGGAGATTTATTATGAATTTAAAAGAACTAAAAATTGGAAATTCCGCTATTATCAGGAGTGTAGGCGGGCAAGGCGCACTCAGACAGCACTTTCTTGATATGGGAATCATACCCGGAACAGAAGTTACCTTAATTAAATATGCTCCTCTGGGAGATCCTATGGAACTTCAGATTCATGGGTATGAACTGACGCTTCGTCTGGCAGATGCAGAGAAAATAGAGATTGAGCCCATTTCAGAAAGGACCAACGAACACAAGCGTATTACTGAAATTATAAGTTCCGATCATCCGGGACTTGGTGAAGATGGCAGATACCATCTTGGAGACGATAAAGAAAAACTTCCGGAGGGAACCATATTGTCTTTTGCCCTGGTCGGAAATCAAAACTGCGGTAAGACCACTCTCTTCAATCAGCTCACCGGAGCCAATCAGCACGTGGGTAATTTCCCGGGTGTAACAGTAGACAGAAAAGATGGTCCAATACGCGGTCATTCCAATACAATCGTTACCGATCTTCCGGGAATATACTCAATGTCCCCATACAGCAGTGAGGAAATTGTTTCCCGCAATTTCGTTCTTCAGGATAAGCCCAAGGCCATCATAAATATCGTTGATGCCATGAATATTGAGCGAAACCTTTATCTTACAATGCAGCTTCTTGAAATGGATAAACCTATGGTTGTAGCGCTCAACATGATGGACGAGGTCAAAGGAAATAACGGCTCCATCGACATCAACAAAATGGAACAGCTCCTTGGCGTTCCTGTCGTTCCAATCTCGGCCGCCAAAAATGAAGGTGTTGCCGAGCTTATAAGGCATGCTGTACATATAGCGGATTATCAGGAAAAGCCTCTAAAACAGGATTTTTGTCAAAAAACCGACCATGGCGGAGCAATTCACCGTGCCATCCATGCTATAGAGTCCATTCTCGAGCAGCACGCTGAGAAAGCAGATATTCCTCTTCGTTTTGCCACAACCAAGATGATCGAAGGCGATTCAATCATTACCGAGCAACTAGGTCTTAGTGACAATGAAAAAGAAATGGTTGAGCATATCATAATCCAGATGGAATCTGAAAGTGGAATGGATAGAAGCGCCGCCATTGCTGATATGCGCTACGACTTTATAGAAAGAGTCTGTGAACAGACTGTAGTTAAGCCTTCTGAGAGCAAAGAAAGAATCCGCTCCGAAAAAATAGACCGAATACTTACGGGCAAATGGACTGCTATCCCATGCTTTATTCTTATCATGGGACTGGTATGCCATCTTACCTTTAATGTAATAGGCGCTTTTTTCCAGGATCTTCTTGCATCAGGAATTGATGTGCTTAAAGAAATGGTAGAGACTCTCATGCTTAACACAGGCATCAATGAGGTTATACGAGGGCTTGTCATAGAAGGTATATTTGAAGGTGTCGGAAGCGTACTTAGCTTTATGCCTATAGTGGTAACGCTGTTCTTTTTCCTGTCACTTATGGAAGACAGCGGCTATGTTGCAAGAGTTGCCTTCTTTATGGACAAGCTTCTTAGAAAGATTGGTCTGTCCGGCAGAAGTATCGTGCCCCTTCTTATTGGTTTTGGATGTACAGTTCCTGCAGTAATGGCCACAAGAACATTACCTTCAAGAAGAGACCGCAGAATGACCATACTGCTTACACCTTTCATGAGCTGTTCTGCCAAGGTTCCCATCTATGCATTTTTTGTAAGTGCATTTTTCCCGGGAAAAGGCGGAATCATAATGGTTTCTCTTTATCTTTTGGGAATACTTGTTGGAATACTTGCCTCTTATGTTTATAAGAACACTCTCTTCAAGGGCGAAGCGGTTCCTTTTGTCATGGAGCTTCCAAACTACAGACTCCCTGGCGTAAAGAATGTAGCCAGACTTCTTTGGGAGAAGGCAAAAGACTTTTTTACCAGAGCCTTCAGTGTAATATTTATAGCAACCATCATTGTCTGGTTCTTACAGAGCTTTGACGCACACCTAAACCTTGTGGCTGATTCACATACCAGCATTCTTGCAGGTATTTCAGGATTGCTCGCGCCTCTTTTCATCCCGCTTGGTCTTGGTGACTGGAGAGTAGTTACATCGCTTATCACAGGATTTATCGCAAAAGAAAGCGTTGTTTCTACTTTGGGAATCCTCTTTGACGGAGGTGTAGAAACAACGCTTACAACAGCCACAGCTGCTACTCTTTTAGTTTTTTCTCTTTTGTATACACCATGCGTTGCTGCTATAGCTTCTATCAAAAGAGAACTTGGCTCAAAATATGCCTTATCTGTAGTTTTGGGACAATGCGCCATAGCATGGTTTGTAGCACTTGTCGTTAGACTTATTTGTATGGCTTTGGGAATAGCATAACAATTTAAATATTTACAAACTGTTTTGTGCTATTACTGAGTTTTTCTGTAACTTCATTATTGGTATCCATTGCAGAACTGATTCCTTTAATCTCATCAACAATATCCTGAGAGTGGGACGATGACTGATGGATGGCATCAGATGCCTGCATTACGGATTCTGATATTGATGTTACAGAACCAGCCATTTCATCCATAATAGTATTCAGATTCTGAGTCTGTCCAGAAATACCATCAAGCATCTCATTGATGAATTTAGCTGTTTCTTCGTATTTTTCTCCTGTATCTACAAATGCATCATAATCACTAAGTACAGTAGTGTTGATGAAATCAAGCACCTGCATCGCATTATCCGCAAGGGCCTTAACCGCATCAGTAACCTCATTACTGATATTCTGGATATTGGCAGCTGTCTGACGTGAATTATCCGCAAGAGAGCTGATCTCTTCAGCAACAACCGCAAAGCCTTTTCCTGCTTCTCCTGCTCTGGCAGCCTCAATTGAAGCATTCAGCGCAAGAAGGTTTGTCTGTGATGCAATATCAAGAATAACCTTTGTAAGTTCATTGATCTGTACAACTTTCTCACTATCCTTAACAGACTGCTCGAGTACTGTAGAGAGCTCTTCCATCTTTGAACCTGTGTTATCCTTCTTGTTCTGTGCACTTTCTTTAATCTCTATTGCTTCTGCTCTGATTTCTTCAGCCTTTGCTGTACCATCTTCTACGCCATCATTTATTCCATCAGTTGCATTACGCACTTCATCCAGCTTGTCGTTCATTGTTACGGCAGTATCTGAAACATTCTGCATGCTTGCAGACAGTTCCTCCAGCGCTGCTGAGGTATCAGTAATATTGTCACTTGCAAGTTTAATCTGGTCAGTCATACTTGCTGAAGAATCTGTAAGCGTTATAGTTCCTTCCTTAACTTCTTTAAGGATAACCTGCAATGTTTCTATAAAGTGGTTAAATCCATCCTTTATATGCACAAGCTCTGATGAGGTTTCTGTTTGTACTCTTACTGTGAGATCACCTTTATTCTTATTAATATTTACAATAATATCATTGATCTCATCGGCAATCTGATTAACTTTTCTTCCAACAGTCCTATAGTTCAAAATAAGGAAAAGAATAATTGCAATAACATATACAACTACCAAAAAATTGATAATAGCAACTGCTGAACTTGACCTCGCCTGAACGGTTGCATGAGAATTCTCTTCAACAACCTTTATCTCCTTATCCAAGATCTCAAGCTGTTCTTTCATATTTGCAAGTTGTGTAGATGCATCTCCGTAAACTACTCCCACTATAGTATCCACATCTGCTGCTGGAGCTGCTTTAATTACATTTGCATACCCTTGTCTGTATCCTGAATAATTCTCCTTTATAACACTTATTGCTTTTTGTCCGGCACTTCCGCTTTCAGTAAGCTGATTAAAAGCGGTCTCTAATCCCGCTATCGCCGCATCCATCTCATCAACACATTTCTGCATTTCTGTGATCTTGCTATCGAGCTGTCCGATCGCAACGATCGTGTCATACATAGATGCCAATGCAAATCCATCATTATCGAGAATTCGCATATCAACCTCAAACACTCTCATATCTTCCATACCGCCTTCAACAGTTTGGGAGATTTGGATCGCAGTATTCCCGATTCCTATCATTTCCGTCGTTACAATGGCTATAGCCACAATAAAAAGTATCAATAGCCAAACGTAACCCATTGCACTCATACCTGCTACAGTCTTAAACAGCGGTATTTTCCTTTGATTGTAATCATTGTTTGCCATAGTATTCTCTCCTTCATCCGAGCGAAACATCGATAATGATACACAATCATTTTAGCAATTTTACACGCATACATATACATTTTTACATTTATTTAAGAATAGTTTTCTATTCACTTTATAAACCGGGGTGTCCTCGTCAAATGCCCATTTCAAGGGCTTTTCGAGCGTTTTCATCTATCGCTTGATAAAAAATTTAACATTATTTTTTTACCGATAAACTTATGCTCACGCATTATAATGCAAATTATGTACCATTTCCTTACAACCCCCGCAGTAAATACATATTCCTGACATTTTCTAATAATACATCAACCATGCCAATTTGAATCGACTACGTCGATGGGGCATGGTTGACTCTTGTTTCACTTTCTCACGAAACCCGCAGCGAGTGCGGATTTCTGTAATTTCATCTAAGATGTCATACTCTACGGAGCATAGGAATCAATATCCTTCAAATCCCAGTTCTTAAGCCTAACTCCATCGTAGGTATATTCTATGGTAAAAAGAGCTTCCGCCCCGCCGATATTCTTTTTATCATTAAGGCTTTCTATACCGCCGGAATCTTTGCCTTTTTGATAAGCCCGAAAATTTCCTAATGAGTAATATACAAGCATCTTGCCACCATCAGGCCTGTCAAGCAATTCTGTTTCCTGTACCACATGAGGATGAGTTCCGATAACCACATCTGCTCCCGCCTTAGATAAAAGATCTGCAATACCACGCTGATAATCCGAAACTTCCTTTTGATATTCATCTCCCCAGTGAACAAAAACCACCACAAAATCTGCTTCATCTCCGGCTAAAGAGACTTCATCTACAAAGTTCTCTTCAGTACCTGATGATGAAATTATATCTTCAGCAGCTTTACTTTCTGAATCTGAAAAAGTACTATCCACGGAAAGCTGAGGCAGATAGTGAACAGCATAATGATATTTATCCGACACATCAATATCATTAGTTCCATATGTGTATGACAAGACTGCAATTTTCATGCCGTTTCTTTTGATAATCTCCATTGGTCTGTAGCTCTTTTCATTGCTCCCCTGAATTCCCACGCAAGTCATATTGTTGTTCCTGTAAAAAGAGCTTGTGACATCAATACCGTAAATTCCCTTATCAAGTGCATGATTATTAGCGCAGGATACTACATCAAAACCGGCATTTTTTAGCGCCTGTCCTACTTCCAGTGGTGACCCAAATTGAGGATAGCCGGAAACTGCAGATTCCTTATCAACCAGCACAGTCTCTGCATTGACCATGGCAACATCGGCATCTTCTATTTCATCCTTGAAAGGTTCATATAAAAAGTCGAAATTTCCGCCCTCATGTAATTGGGCATACTCATAAATCTCGCGATGAATAATGTTATCCCCAAAAGCCACGAATTTAACTTCATTATTCATACTTTTTAAGCCAAAGGACTGCCACTGCCACAACGCATTATTTCCATCAGTATCTTCAGTAAGAATTATGGCATTATCCCGCTCCATAAGCTTCATTCTTCGAATCTGAATTCCAATGTCAGAGGCAAACCACTTCTGTTTTACTGCGTTGTCATACGTATTGCTCGCATCCGTGCTGATTTTATCTGCCACGATATCATATATAAATATGTGCTGAGAGTAGCTCTTTTCATCTGACAAAACCCAAAAAGGCCTGTGCTTTCCAAATCTTCCTCTCTTCCACAAAAGAAGCACCAGTTCCATATTCCCGTCACGGTCCACATCAGATAAAAAACCATCCTGTACCTTGTAGTCAGAGGGAGAAATCCACAAAACGTCATTTGTAGATTTTGTATCTGAGTTTTTATCAGCTTCATTTTTCGGCTCTGATATCATAGAAAGTATTGCTCTTTTGTCTTTTACCCCAAGACTGTAGTGTCCGGCATCTAAGGTTTTTGATTCATAAACAACCCATGTAGGCGGTGCTAAAAAAATCCCACCAAATGCCTTTATTCCAAGCAAAACCACGCAGCAAAAAGCTGCCACGCAGATAATGCGTAGCAGCCATATTTTCTTTTGATTGTAAGTAGTCTCTTTTCTCATCTGGCTCCACCGATACGATAGCTTTCTGTCCACTCAGCTCTTGGTGTTATGTTTTCGTTTTCTACCCAGTTCCAGTCATCATCAATATAACCGCTATCCAGGGAATTTCTAAACTCCTCATCAGTCATTCTCTGGTCAATCGGCACCGTGAACTGATAGAAGCTAAAGACACTTCCGGAGCCCACATGAAGTTCTCCATCAATCGGAAACACTACAAATACAGTGTCCGCGTAACCGGAACCCACTTCAAGAGCTGCACCGTTTGGATCTGTCGCAATGTCTGCTATAACAGGGCATGGTGCCTGATAGCTCTGCGTTAAATCAACGTTATCTTCTTTATTGACTTCAAGCCAGAAATGCTCAAGATTTCCACCATAACACCTTATAAACTCATAGTCTTCTTCAGTAAGTTTCTCATTTCTAAGCTCTTTTTCTGAAATCTTAAGAAGCTTCATCGCTATATCTGAAAGAAGTGTCATATCACTCTTTTGTGTTTCAGAAAGCATTCCCGCAGCCTCAAGTCCCTGCATGGTCTTGTTGGAAAGATCAATAAATCTGCTGTAAATAACCGGCTCAGGATCAACATAGCCGCGATCGTCCGGCATCTCATCGTCACCACCACCCATTTCTGCAACAATCTGTTTAGCATAAAGTATGGTGTCATGCTTAAGTTCAGCATATGAACCGGCAAAGGTCTCAAGCCTCTTTTTATCCCATTCGGTATTCTGCTGATACCATGGATAGCCCTCGCCTCTTTTCTCAAACAAAGGACGAAGCGTGTAGAGCCAGTTAGAGTAAAGGCTCGCCTTCCACAGTTTCATGTCAGAATTGTTGAAGGTTTCCTGCATCATCTTAAGATTATCAGTATAACTTTCAAAATCAGTAGCTCCCTGCGCTTCAAGAAGCTTTAAGGCTTCTTTTGAACCAAGTGCAGCTGCCGTATCCAGTGTATCTGGAAGATATCTTCTTTCGCCTTTTGAATTCTCACCAACTGCTCTGTAGACCAGATTCTGCATAATAGCCGCATCAATAGTGAATCTCTGCCCCATAAATCTGAAAGTCGGAATCACATTTTCTTCGGTTTCCAATACAGGAATTGAGTTAATCTTGGGACCTTCAGCCTTTTTCAAAGCCTCCATAATTTCGTCAAAAGCCTTGGTTTCTGATGTTAATTTCTTTTCATCAGGCATTTCTCCGTAAATATCAGAAATAACCTGTCCCATTTGTCCATAGGTAAAATCATCGCTCACACCGGCAAAAAAGCTTGTTATATCATAAACACTATTATAATCTGCATCGTTCTTGGATAGCGCCATACTCATAAGCAGCGAACTTTTTACCATTTCAGGTTCATCAAGCTTAAAGCCCATTCGTCCATACCACATCATGGCTCTAAAATACTGCTCAAGAGATTCGTCCCCTTCGTAGTAGCCTCTTGGCTTGTACTGGGTATAGTCCTCGTTCAGACCGGTTAAAAGACTCGCTTCTATGCCTGAAGCCGCCATTATCCTGCTGTACTCTGTGTCTACAATCTGCGCAAGCTCACTATTTTCAACACTGCATTTTACCTGCGGATTCTGAAGTTTGGCGCCCACATAGAAAAATGCCACATTTCTAAAGGCTGCATCTTCAAAGTCAGTTCCTTTAAGGGCAGCATACTGCTCTGTACTGCGTGTAAGCATATCTTCGCTCAAAGCTTCTATTTTCTTAGCCAGATTATCTTTTTCAATACTGCGAAGCAGATAAGAAAAATAAATATGATAAGTATGCATCAGAGAATCAACCGTGACAAAGTTCGGGAACATATTGTAACGATTCAGCTCGTAGATATCGAAAAATTCTGAATAATTGTCGCATCTTACCGCAAAGCCCTTATCTATAAGCGCATTACGCAAAAGCGATGTATCGTTGTACTCGCTGTCATATTGTGATTCAAACAGATACGCGAAATACTTATGATAAGTCACATTAGAAAAATCTTCCGCCACTTTGTACTCAGGAATCGAAGGAACAAGATTTGGGTCATAGTAGATAACTTCATCGTAATCTGACTTCGCATTCTCTGGTGCACTCTGCTGTGAGTCATCAGATTTTGCCTGCTGCTCTGTCGTTGAAGCCTCATTACTTTCTCCAGATGCGCCATTTCCTGCATTTTCCAGTTCTTTAGCTTTTCTGGCAAAAATATTGTCTTCATTTCCTTTAGAGCTTTCTGCTGCGCCACACCCCACGGCAACTAAAGATATTGCCAATAGTATAGATAATACTCTTTTTTTCATAACAATTTTCCCCTCTGTAAATAACAAAAAGATTTTTCTCTAGTAGCAAAATATTTAGAATAATATATACATGATATCACTTTCTTACTAAGCCCGCAGTAAATGCGTACTTCTGATATTTTTATCTAATAAATACATTTATAATAATTTCTTAATTCTCATTTCCTCCTGATCAAGATATCGAATAATCAATCAGTTATTATATATATTATTGCACATTGAAATTTGTGATGCCACCAGTACAGTTACCAGTACGCAAGAATAATGGAAGAATTTTGGGTAAAAAGAAAGACCGCTCAACTGAGCGGTTTTAATCAATCGGAGTGACGTGATTCGAACACGAAGTGCAAATCACTGAAAGCAGCATAGAAAGGAGGTTTGACAGCACCGACTTGACCTCAGGTCAAACAAATTTTGGCCATAATTATGCTTCAAGATTTAATGAATGAAGTAATTCATTCATACCATGCTTCTTGATATATTCTTCAATATCATCTTTTTTCCCATATATCATTTCAGAGTACACTTTATCCTGAGAGTTCTTGATAAATACATAGTCAACGCTAAACATCTCTACAAACTTATCATTAGAAATATTTTCAACTCTTAATGAACATGGTACATAATCCCCAGTCATGATATTGCCATTCTTATCAGTATCCTCGCTAATGCATATTGTTACTTCAAGATTAGTTGCACCAAACTTAAAAGAGTGTGTCTTTGTCGTTAAATCGCTGACTATAAAAACATCCTTCCACATTATTTTAATTGCATCTTTCAAAGCAGAAACTTTTTTAACTGCAAGATCATAGGGGTGTTCCTTTGAAAATCCCATATCGGTAGGCAAAAGCTTTCCCGATATAGCTCGGCGGTAAAATTCAACAGCACTTCTTAACGGAGTATCTACACCGCATAGATGAAGAAGATTTTTCGTTTTAAAAGTAACCTCAATATATTGACCTTCAAATATTACCAAAAACTTCTTTCCTGCAACCTCTGTTTTATATATTTCAGCAGCTGCCATTATTTCTTTGGCCATTATTTCATTTCTAATTTGCATCAATGACGCAGATAGCATAATTTTTCTCCTAAAACAAAATGAAAGAGCAGAGAACTAAGTCTCTGCTCTCATAGCCACCGACAGTTGGCAAGACAAACAATTTGTCTGCAAATGTGTACGATTCCTCCCCGTACTGGAGGTAGCAAACCTTGCTACTAGGAAGGCTGTATAGATATTCCATACAGCAAATGCTATGGATTTTTGTGTGCGTTCCATATACGCCTCGGTATAATTATAATACCAAAAGTCAAGTATTTTTTCAAGAGTTTTCTGCTGGTTGTCAGCCTTGGCACCCAGTTAAGATGTCTTAAAGGTACAGAAATAATTAAGTCCCCTGCCTGGACTACAACGTTTATCCCCATTGCTGGGCTCGATACCTGCAAGCGGTACCTTATGAGATGGAATAATTACCCTGCTCCATCTGCAGCACAACTTTTAACGATGCTCTTACATCGAGAACATCTCTGTTCCTACTTTCATTTTACATATTCGGTACAAAAAAACAATACTACTGGGAAATAATTCACATAAAATTTAACTTTAACCGATTTGCAACTATGTTAATGCAGCGCTTGCGCTGCTTTCCCTAACTGCGTTAGCAACTCACCTCATATAAAGAGAGTGATACAAAAAGTACCACTCCCTTTCATTTCAATTACTGCTCAACAAAGATAAAGTCAACAGCAATAGTATCTGTCTGCTCTTCATCTGCATAGTAAGTCTTTGTGAAGCAACCAAGGTCATCCCTATACTCAACTACTGTTGATGTTGCCTCATCGAGCCATGCTTCATAATCACTTGTCTGTACAGCTTTTTCATAGTAAGCCATTGCTTCATCAG